>Ga0255753_1000913_pt1 | contig 36711 bp, 23 predicted proteins | sample 041ome_10_FD_179953 | JGI IMG/M metagenome (GOLD analysis project Ga0255753, IMG submission 179953) | Coastal salt marsh microbial communities from the Groves Creek Marsh, Skidaway Island, Georgia - 041412US metaG (version 2) | ecosystem: Environmental > Aquatic > Marine > Intertidal zone > Salt... | reverse complement strand
GATGCAGGCCGACGTTTTCCAAGGCGACACCGACGAGCAACTGATCGTCTTCGACGACGATCGTCCGGACGACGCGTCGGACGACGACGACGACGACCCGGGCAAATACGGCGAAGACGCGATGCCGAACGATTTCTTCGACCAATTCGTGAAGCATAAAATCCCAGGAACACGCGTCACGAATACGAGTGCGAATAAAAAGTCGATTTTTGATTAGCACACCACGAGCACACCACGAGCATACTTTATTGAATTAAATTATATTCTCACGTTCCGAATCGGTGTCTGTACAGCGGTTTTTGCATCTTTCGGAGCACGTCCACCCACGGTCGCTCGACCAACAGCGCCTTGTTTTTTCCAACCGTTCCGAAAAACAAACACGGGTCGTTTAATATCACCGACTTGACGCCGCCGGGGAGTTCGCTCGCGCCGTTGACGTGTTGGGAGGCTTGCTTCTCTTTGAGCTGCTTTTCGCGCTGACGGCGTTTTTTCTTGGCCGATCCCGTCAAGACTTTCGATTTGCCGAGTTTGGAGAGGACGCAGTCGTCAGTGATTTTAGCGCGGAGGTCGATGCGGGCGATGGCGTTCGGGGTGTGCGCAAAGAGGACGAGTTCTGGGAGGCGGGCGTCTTTGTTCGCGGATGATTTTTTCGCGGATGAAGATTTTCCTCCCCGCTTGGACGACGTCTGTTCTTTGTCGCCACCACCGCCAATGGCAAACGATAAACCACATATTTGACCGGGCGTGTTGTATAAAGCGTCCGGGGCGTGCGCGTTTCTTTTCGCCAAGTTCAAACTCCACGGCAACGGTTCGCCGGTTTCCACGTCAATCGTCCACAAGGAGTTGGACGTGCCGCACGCTATCGCTAAGACTCTGGTTTCATTAAACGCCATCGCGTGAATTGCTGACCACGAGTCCATGTTCAAAGGTGGAGGTAAACGCGAGTGAAGTTTCATCGCGTCCATGGAGTAGATGAAGACGCCACCGACGTTGGCGTTGGCCGAGAAGGCGTTGTCAGCATCGCTGACGACGTTTGGCGCGCGACAGGAGGCGACAGCGAGCCATTGCGAATCGCCGCTGCAACAAATGTTTGTCACCGCGGGACAACCAACCGTTTCGGCCGTAACCATGTTGCCTTCCCCTCCTTGAAATCCACCGAAGCCTGACTGGTGCCTGTGTTGTAATCGTCTTCTTCCAGATTCTTTGGCGAACGCTCGCTGCGTTGCGGTTTTTGTCGCGATGTGCGCTCTCAAAGTACCCACAACTTCCCAATTTTCCAAGTCAATAATCTTAATCGGACCATTGATAGAAACAATAATCAACCTTTTTGCATCCGCGGTGAACAACAAGTGTGCCGCCGGTCGTGTAATCTCTTCCGGCAACTCGACTTTCTTCGCGCGCCAACCAGACTTGCGTTTGACATCTGTTGCACCGTCAAAGAACGCCTCCTCTTCCTCGTCGTCTGAGTTCATCTCCTCTTTCTCTTTGCTATTTGGTTCCCGAATGGCGAATATGCGCGGCGGCGAAACGGCATCGGAAAGTACTACCCAACATCCGTCCGGCGATATCGCGGAACAGAGAATTGAGTGTCGACCGGAGACGAAAAGACGAAGGACGCATTCCGGCGCCGATCGTAAAAGCTGACGGTTCTTCTTGTTCGGAGTGTTGTCATCTATTCGTTGTTTCTTCCTCGCGTTAGACGTGTTGATGTTTTCTTGTTGGTGCTGACTACTCGTCGACGCTGTCGTCGTTCCTAAAGCCTCGCCTAGTTTCCAAACGTCCACGTACCTACCGTGTTCGCACATGGCTAAAGGCGGATCCGGGCACGTGAACCCATTCGACCGCTCGCTCAACGTTGCTCCATTACCATTTGAGGGCGTTCCAACCGGTGTTGTTGTTAAACTGCTATCGTTGAACGTGTGCATGGCGGTAGAAGTCACCGCGATTGGCGTTTTCCTCGGCACCGAAACGACTCGCACCGGGTGCTTCTTGCCAAACGCATCGGCGCGGTGCGCTAACAACTGCGCGTCAACTCCTGCGGAAAGCAAAACGCCACCGGGAACTTTTGAATTTCTAAGCATTTCTAAACATTTTACGTCGTGTGTGTGCGGCCGTTTCATGGACGTTTGCACCCACTCGTTGAATCCTTTCTCGTTTCGATTGATTTCATCTAAATTTTCAAACGCGACTATTTTGTGATCCACGCCAGAGGCAAAGACTATTCTCCCGTTTGGCGCTACGGCCAAAGCGACCACGTCGGCATCGTGCGACGGGAATCGTTTCAGTACGGTGTAAAATCGCGAGTCATAAAACGTGACGTTTCCGTCAGAATCCGCGGTGACTAAAGTATCGTCCGGTAGGTAGAGCATTTTCCAGACGCACGTCGGATCGTGATTTCTCGAAACGTCCGACCCGACTCGATTTCGCTTCTTTTTCAAACTATTCGGATTTCTGTGTTTCTCTCTGTGAGATTGTTTCGGAGGTTGGTTCCCGATCAAAATGCACTCAATTTCTCTTTTCAATTCGACATCAAACACGTGAATTCTGCCTTCGCTCGTCCCAGCCGCGATCCTCGTGCCATCCTTGTTCCAACACACCGACAACACCTTACCGCTCACCTTCGGCAGCGTTTCTTTATGCCTCAGGCCACCTCCTACTGCACTCTTTGCCATGGAAATCACCAGCCGCACGCATCCATCGTCGCACGCGATGGCCAACCGCTGCGGTTGTCCGTGCTTCACCGCCTCCATAGGTTCGCTCGCGCAATCCCAAATCGACCCGCCGTGCGATTCGCACGTCGAGTGCGGCTTCAGCGAGTTCAAATCCCACTCGGTGACGGTTCCGTCCAACGCCACCGAAACTAATCGAGCCGGTGGACAAACGCCCGTCTTTAACGACTCCAACCCGTCGTCCTCGTCGTCTCCATCTGAACCACCATCTCCTCCGTTATCGTCGTCTTCGCCAAAATTCATCTCGTGGTCCACGCGAAACGGTTGCAGCCACTCCAACCGCGTGATGGCATCTCCATCCTTCCCGGGAACTCTTCCAATCAACCGCCACGAGTGCGCGTCGTAAATCTCCATGTCGCCGTTTTCGCGCGCCAGTGCGACGCATTTCCCTCCGTGATACGAAGACGTCGCTTTCACGGCGACGACGGACGTCGGTTGCCACTCCACGAACGACGCGCGGTGCAACTCCATCGCGTTTATTATGTTGGAAAATGTCTATCTCTGGCGGCGGTGTGGGGGTTCTTCTCTTTCCCTTTTACGTGCGCGCGTGCAGTCCCACGCGCGCTTCTTCGAAACGCAACCCGACCTCCGAACGCTCACTTAAATCAGTACTCTTTTCTCGTTTGTTTCGATCGCTTCACCGGCGCTGTCTTTTTTTAGTTTCGTCGCACCCGTCGCAGACAGAGGTGCGCGTGCGTGTGAGCGAAGCTTCTTCTGTTTATGGGGAAAACGCAAGCTCTTTTGCCATCAATCGAGGGAAAAAAAACACAAGAGAAAACGCCTTTTCGTTTTTTTTCGCATCTCGCAGATCTCAGACAGAGAATATCGAAAATATTATGTATCGTTACGCTCCATTTTTTATATCTAATCTTTTAAACGCGAGCGATAGGGACGAGTCCCCCGACGAAAACTGCCGACGTCGTCGATCTCGCGCGGAGAAGAAGAAGAAGAAGAGGAGGAAGGAGCGCGCGCGCGCGCGCGATCGGAGAACCGTTTCGTCGTCGAAGAGAAGAAGAAGAGGAGGAGGAGGAAGAGGCGAGGGAGACGCGTTCGCTTCCGTGGCTGCTCGTGAAGAGGTACCCGGATATTTGGGGGGAGGTGTTGAAGTCTCTGAACACGACGGATGTTAAGTTCTTATACGACGCGAGTCGTGAGAGTAGAGCGGTGATTCGGAGGCAAGGATACGTCGTGCGAGATGCGAAGTTTAACGTCGCGGAGTTCTCGAGCGTGAGCACTCTCGAGTTCGCGTGGGATCACATTCCGAGACAATCGGATGTAGTGCACAGGGTGGCTGGATCTGGTCGAGTATCGCTGCTTCGTTGGTTAATACACAAGAAGAACGCGATACCGTGTAGTACAGCGCGGCGAAAAACGGGCACATACACTGCCTAAAGTATTTGATCGAGGAAAAAAATTGTCCCGTGAACGAATGGGCGTGCGCGTGGGCCGCAAAACAGGGACATTTGGACTGCTTGCGCTATTTACACGAACACGGTGTGTTTTTTCCTGTTTCGTTACGTACCTATATGACCCACAATATCTGAGCCAATTCTGCACGCGCGCGCGATGACTTCTAACAGAGACAGAGACAGAGGGCGTCGACGAAGCGCTCGCGTAAAATCAACGCTTTCCTCTTCCCTCTTCGTTTGGCGGATCTCGTTTGGCGGTGATGACTAAAGTTCTATTGAGTTCTATGAATTCTTTGCACCGTGATTTCGAACTGACAAAGGATCGACCTACTGTTCTGCACTGCCCTGAGCCAAACGCAGACGTACAGAGAGAGAGAGAGAGAGAGAGAGAGAGAGAGAAAGTGAGAGAGTTCAGAGTTGTGAGACAATTTTTTCTACTCGAAATTTGAAAATATCTTCAGAAAGAAATCTAGAGCAGAGCGCACACACTCTCTCTCTTTCAGTCGTCGTCGTCGTCGTCTCATTCTTTCGCCGTCGTCGCGCTACCCCTTACATCATGATTTCTTTGTCGTGCACGCACTGCGCGCGTTTCCCGTCGATCCGATCCGAAAACTCGCGCAGATCTGGTGTTTCTTCTTCGTTTTCTTCTTCGTCCCGTCGGCGGGGAAGATGTCTCCGTAAAACCATCATCGCGTCGGGAACAAAGTCCACTCCGAACGAACGGTACGCGGTCACGTCGAATCCATTTTACGACGCGGAGACGGAGAAGTACGCCAGAAAGATACTCGAGAAAGCAAACGAGAAGAAGATGATGAATGGAACGGTGAATCGCGTCGGTGCTCCGGTCGTGGAGGAGCGTTGGGAGAAGATCCACCTGTCCACGGAGGACGGGAGGACGAGAGGAGCGATGGACGTATCCGTCGTCCAGTTGAGCGATGTCGCGTTCAGAATGAAAGTAAAGTTAGATTGTCCGCAAATTTTGAACGAACAAGACGCGCTCATCCATTGGGGGATGATTGGTCCGCACGACGAGGATTGGAAGTCGCCGAAACATTTCGTGCGGAACGTCCCGCCAAACGGAAGAGAGCCGGACGCGCAGTCGGAGGAGTCGAAGTTTTTGAACGGCAGAGATTCGTTTGAGCACGTGTTTGAGTTTACGAACGGGTATCACGGAGAGAGAGTGGCGATGTTGATTAGGAGCGAGGATTGCGCGACGTGGTTGAGGGACGAGGGAAGACGGTCGCACGCGGTTTTGGACTTCGGGAGGATGGCAGTAGACGCAAGAGGATCTCAGCAACCAGTTGCCGCGGCTGCTCCAGCACCAGCTCCGGTGACGCCAATGCCGCCGCCACCGCCACCACCGCCACCACCGCCACCACCGCAGCAAGAGCAGAAACACGAGCAGCAGCAACAACAACAAGAACAACAGCCTACGGATAACAACAACGGAGAACGCGTTTTCGCGGCGGTGTCTAACTGGGTCGGCGACGAGGTCGAACTTTCAAACAATCGCAAAGACCGATCTAACAGAGACCGAAATAGATGGGATACGTCGAATTTGCCGTCCTTTGCGGCGGCGCTCGTGTCCAATGATCAATCCGCGTCGTCTTGGAGGCAAAAATTGCAAAGCGTCGAAAAGCTCCTGTGTGAAAATGACGGGAACGATATGGAGGACGCGTTGGCATTTAGTACGATTTACTTGTTTTGGATTTCAGTCGGGGCTATTTCGTGCGTTGAAGATGGCACGCACTATAGACCGAACCATCATGCCGGCTCGGCTGAACGCATGTTTGGCAAAATTGAATCAATTGAGGGTACCGATAACATGTCCACGCTCGCGGCTATTCGACGATTACACCCACGTTTACCCGCATTTACCGCAGAGTTTACGCAATCCGTACCGTTGACGCGCATTCGTGATATTGCTCACGGTAAAGGAGATGAACACGGCAAGTGTCGAGAAGTCAGACAAGAAATTAAACACACGATTCAAAATAAATTACACAGATGCGCCGGCCCGGAAGATCTGGTCGCCTCAGAGAAGATGTTACAAAAACTCACCGCACCAGGGACGGATTACCCGAAAGCGTTCGTGGACGAGTTTGAAATCTTCTACAAAGAATTGAAAGAGTTCTTTAACGCCTCTGGTGTCGCCGAACGATTGGAAAAACTCGCTAACCAAGACGGTGGATCGGAGAGCGCAAACGCGGCGAACGCATTTTTAAGAGCTAAAGCGAACGCGGACGATCAAAACGCGTCGTTAAAAACACTTCTCGAAACGTTGCGTCTATTGCACGAGTCTCGGACGGCCATTGTTCGATCGCTTGAAAGTGGAAACATTCAAGACATGTCCGCTCGGCAACAGTGGCGACTGGCGGAAATTTCCTTGGAAGACTACGCGTTCGTCTTACTCTCTCGATGCTCCAACCTTCTCGGCGCGGAAAGCGACCCGCCGAAGCAAAACTACACGAGCGAAGAAGTCAGCGAATGCCTCAATGCACTCGCCGTTTCATTCGATACTTTGTATTTAAGCTCCAAAAGTGAGGAAATGCAACGCGTCGCAGAAGACGCGCGAAAATTAGCCAGCGAATCGGCTTCGTTTCTCGGATCCAACGATGGTGGCTTAAGAGTAAATGCCATCGCGGAACGCGCCAAGCGTGCGGCTGAAAACTTTTGCGAGGTGCTCGAAAACTTGTTCACGAACAGAGCGCATCAACTTGGCCCGGCGTTAGGTATCGATAACTACGCGGTTGACATCTTCACGGAAGGGCAAATCAGAGCGTCCGTGGTATTTCAATCCGCCAAGTTAGCGGGGGCATTAAGCAGAGCGTCGAGAAATATCACCGGCGCACAAGGCTGGGATTGCGTCGTTCAATCGTCGAAAGGCGATATCGTGTTCCCATTGCGACGAGTTGCACGATTAGACCCGAACTACTGTCGCGAAAACATCACGGAGCCGTGTATTTTACTTTGCGATTCGGCCGACGGCGACGAGGAGGTCTCGACCATGGGTCCGAACGTCATGGGCATCGTTTTATCTCATGCTTTACCTCACTTATCGCACTTGGCACTGCGAGCTCGACAATCGGCAGTCCCTCTAGTCGCTGTTGAAGATGGAGCGTTGACGGAAACGATTCGTTCGTTTGAAGGTAAGAACGTGTTGCTTCGTTCGAAACCGGGCGACGTGAAGATAGAGTTGACCGACGCGCCTGTTTCTGGTGGCGTTTCATCATCTGGCCCTAGCGCATCAGCTGCTCCTGCAGCATCTGCTACTTCTATTACCGCGGATACGTCGTACGCGAACGAACCGTTATCCTTCGCGAATCTTTCGGAGAGCACGCTTGACTTTGCCGTTTCGGTCGCCGGTTCGAAATCCGCGTTTTGCGCGAAACTCGAAAAACTCTCCAGCGACTCGCAATCTTCGCCGTTTGCGTTCAGCGCACCCACTGGTGTGGCGATTCCGTTCGGTGCGATGGAAGTCGCGGCCGCGGAAGCAGGTAAAACGCAATATTTACAAGAACGATTAGAAATTCTCGATTCAAATGTTTCCGAAGCCGAATTGGAAGCGGCGCGTTTAGAGGTGTTTGCGTTGGTTGAGAACGAACTTCGTCCTTCCCAAGAAGTGTACCAAAAAGTCTTAGCTGGTATGGGTTCGAGTGCAAACGCGAAAGCGTTCGTCCGCTCCTCTGCCAACGTGGAAGATTTAGCCGGCATGTCCGCGGCTGGATTATACGACTCAATCCCGAACGTCGATTTACAATCGTACGAACAGTTCGCGTTGGCGGTTTCGAAAGTTTGGGCGAGTTTATATACCGCGCGAGCCGTCGCCTCGCGAAAAGCCGCGAACGTCACGCAAAAGGACGCGAAAATGTGCGCGTTAGTACAAGTCGCCTTGAAACCAGAATGCTCGTTTGTTTTGCACACGAAACACCCATTAACGGAGAGCGATCAAGACATGTACGCGGAGATGGCGTTAGGATTAGGCGAAACGTTAGCGTCCGGGAACGTGCGAGGTACGCCCTGGAGATTCGACATTGCGAAAGCTACGAAACAAGTCACCGTAAAAACGTTCTCATCTTTCGGTGAAATGTACATCGCCGACGATTCCAACTCGGATTCCAGCGCGTTGCAAATGAAACGCGTCTTTTGTGACGACGGTAACCACTGGCTCACCACCGATGAAAAACGAAGAAACGACGTCGTCGGCGGTAAACTCGGCGGTCTTGGCATGTACTTAGAATCGGCTTTAGGCAACGTCCCGCAAGACGTCGAAGGCTGCTTGCTCTCGGACGGCACTTTGTGTGTCGTCCAAGCGCGTCCGCAACCGTGACACGTTTAGAGATCAACTACTAAAAACTATACAAACGCGCTATTATTGTAATACACATATTCTTACTCGCGACTACTATTGCTACACATCTAAAAATACACAAAAACAAGTTTAACGAACGCACTACTCAAACGTCCTCCATCATCATCTCCAAATCTTCCATCACCCCTCTCTCCAATCCTTCTCGCATCGTCAACTTTTCCTCTTCCGTCATCCGCTCGCCTAAATTTTTCAGCGCGACTAAAATCTCAATCTTTTCATTCTCCAATTTTTCGTCCTCTTTCCCTAATCGTAACTCCCTCTCGACGACCGCCAATCGGTCTCTCAACCCTTCTCGATCTCGTTCAAAGAACAGCGCGTAAATCGCCTCCGTCTCGAACGCGTCTTTAATTCTCTCGAAGGTGACCTTTTTCTTGATTTCTGTCGACGACCACGAGGAGACGTTTAAGTTTCCTCGCGCGAGTTTCTCTCGAATGGACGCGAACTTTTTTAACGATTGAAGCGTGTCTCGACGCATGGATTCGACGAGAGAAGGAGGTGATTGCATTCGCGCGACGAGAGAAGGATTGGAGAGATCTTCGAGTTGATTTTGCAAACGCCTCACGTGCGCGTCGCAGTTTTTGAGCAAGAGGAGGTCGTGCTGGTCCTTCATTGTGTTTATACCGTGTTGTGATGCTATATATCGCGCGCGCGTCGACACTTTCAAGAGCATTTCTTTCCCTAAAATCTTCATTTTCAGTACAAAAAAAGGTTAACAACGACAACGAAAATATGAACCACTGTCAGTGCGCGACGACATCACGCGTCGTCGCGCCGTCGTTTGCGCTCACCTTTAACAGAACAACCGCGAGAGACTTTGGACGACGTTCTTTACGAAAACGGGTAGTAGGAGCGATTCCCGATGGCGTTCGTTACGGTATATTAATATAATCGCTTTCGCGAGTTACATTCTTTCTTTTTCTCTTTCTTTTCCCCGGGAAAATTTCCCCTAGCGCACGATTTGTGTCTCGCGCGCGTGTATGTGCGAGCATTTGGAAGTGACGAAACACCACATTCTGCCAGAAGTCGAGAGTATTCGTACGATGTTCGCTTCTACCATTCCACAAGAGATTTCCGATCCATATCGTGATGCTACCGGTGGTGCTTTGTTTTTCTTTGTGTTTCTCTCTCTCTCTCTCTTTTTCTTTACCTGACCTCTCTCTCTTTCTCTTTCTCGATATAAAGACTACACGAGCGAAGACGAACGATACATGCTCCGCGCGATAGAACTTGCAAACACGGTGACGTACGAAGAACACACGAACCCAAATCCAATCGTCGGGTGCGTTCTGGTCGATCCGACGACGAACGAAATCGTCGGCGAAGGGTACCATCCGAAAGCGGGCGAGCCGCACGCGGAGGTGCACGCGTTGAGAGCGGCTGGTAAGAAAGCGAAAGGCGCGACCGCGTACGTGACTTTAGAACCGTGCAATCACTTTGGGAGAACCGCGGCGTGTTCTAGAGCGTTAGTAGATGCGGGCGTGAAGAGGGTGTTGATTGGTGCGTACGATACGGATCCCAGAGTCGCTGGAGGCGGGATGAAAACGTTGTTAGATCGAGGCGTCGAAGTCGTTTGCGGTTGCAAAGAACGCGAGGCGACGGAGATGAATCGAGCTTTCTTCGATAGGATTGAACGAGAGAGACTAGAAAAAGAACGAAAGAAGAACTAAAAAATAATACCCATCCGTCGTCGCATAGCCATCGTAGTTGTTGTCATAGCGTGTACCATCATCGATTGTTCGTTGTGTCGTTGTTGTCGTGTTAGACTACTATGTTATACTCTTTACCCCGATTGATATTTTTACAATACAACTCTTTCTTTCCTTCTAAGATCGCCTCCCGCAGTGCAACAAACTCCCGGCGCCTAAAAACAGCGAAAACAAACCCGCGCTCCCCACGGTCGTCCGACCTATGTGCCTGACTTTCAGCATTCCCGGTATCTGCGTAAAAAAAGTTCAGTTTTCGAGAGTTGATGCATAATTTCAACGCGCGCGAATGTGCAAATTGGAAAAGAGAGAGAGAGAGAGAAACAAGAGCTTTCGCTCATACCTTGTACGCGAACGCCTCGTAGGTCCCGTAACACGCCCCGACGGCGCCTCCGACGGCTCCACCTAACGCGCCTCCGGTGAGCACTCGCTGCATGCACCTGTTATCGCCGCTCATGTGTGGTTGCTTTTTGTTTAAAAGAAAATGTTTTCTTTAGAAGTGAAGACACAAAAAATTCCAATTCGCGTCAAAAGAACACGAACGATACGCGCAACAACATGTCGCTGCTGCCGCGAGCGCTCGGAAGAACGACAAAAATAGCCACCAGCGCATTTCTTCGACACCTCCTCGCGAAAAAAGATTTCGTTAAAAACAGCAGCGGCGGTTGTTATAACAACGCGCTGTTGTCGACTTTTGCGTGTTTAGGTGAAATCGATTTTTGTCCGCGAAGGGAACGAAGAAGAAGAAACGCGACGGCGGCGACGACGACGTCCGCGTCGGCGCTACCACTAAAAGAAAAACAACGACATCGCGAAGGAGGAGTGTTGTTGTTATCATCAGTGTCGTCGACAAATCGCAATATCCACGCGTCTGCTGCTGCTGCTGCGCGCGCGAGCGAAGAAGACAACAAGGCGACTCTGGAATCGAATTTCAGTCAAAAAGCGAACGAGTATTTGGAAACGCTAGGGGAAAAGCTCGAGTCGTGGGCGGACGAAGAAATCGAGGAAGACGTGGAGTGCGATTATTCAGACGGCGTTTTGACGATATCTTTAGGACGAGGCCGAGGGACGTACGTGTTGAATAAGCAAGCTCCGAATAGACAGATTTGGTGGTCCAGTCCGATATCCGGACCGCACCGGTTCGAGGAGGAAGGCGAGCGATGGGTAGACGCGAGGCGAGGCGAGGAGGATTGCTTAGATGATTTAGAGACAAAGTTGAAGAGCGAGTGGAGGAAGCTTTTCAAAGGGAAGAAAGAGTTGCGTTTGTAGTGTATTATTAGTATATGAGTATACTTTGTGGTTAATATACCGTCACGTATCCAAAAACGTTTCCGCTCTTCATCTCGATACGTACATCATACTCGTCGTCGTATATGTCTCTCTCTCTCTCACGTGTATCGTAAAAAAATGTATTTCAACTCGTTACAACTCATCAGCTCTTTGCGCGCGCTCTCTGTCTCTCCCTCCATCTAAGTTCTATCTATTATTTGCTCGATGCTTACCTTTTTCTGTTCTCGCAGATAATAGATGTCACTCAACTGCAGCGTTGCCGTCGTCGACTGGCGCTCGCGTTTCTGGTTTGATGTGTTGGACCAACTCGCACGGAGGTTTCAGAGGCAAAAAGAGTTCCGAATCCAACTGTTCAACCGTACACGTCGGGCACATACGTTCGCCCCAGACGTAGAATTTCCTCGCTTTCGTCGCTTCGATGCCGTTAAAATCGCAGCTCCCAGCGAGCGTGTATGCCCCCGAGTCTGGGAATAATATGTAATCGCCGTTATTGAGTTCCGTCATCATCGTGTCTCTCATGACGCAATCGGCGGAATCGCAGGTGGGCCCCCATATGGTACTTTCGTATTGTAAACCTAATCGCAATTCGAGTTCAGGCATGGAACCGTCCCCGGTGGATTTCAAAATGTACGCTGGCGTTTCCAACCCGTCGTAAATAACGCCGTTGAAACATCCGTACAAACCGTCGGTGATGTAATAATCATAGCGTGAATCTCCAGATGCTTTCACGGTTTCGCGTTTGCCGTACACCATCGACGCGATCGTAATTGGCGATTGCGCGAAATATCTCCCCGGTTCGGCGATAATATGAAGCTTTGGCCATTGTTCTTTGGGGAAAATATCATCCAATGCTTTCGAGATGATGGAAAAATCGCAGGGCGACTCGTCGATGTTGCCGGTTTGATCGAACAAACCCGTATAGCCGCCGCCTAAATCCAACATGTTCATCTTGAAACCGTAATGGTAGCCTTGTTGAAAGACATCCTTGGCGTGTTGAATCGCGTTTCTGTACGCGTTCGGGTTTCGACTGGAACTGCCGACGTGGAACGAAACGCCGACGATATCCATGCCGAGCAATTGTGCCGTCGATAAAAGTTTCGGAACGTCGTCCATGTGTGCGCCAAATTTCGCGCCGAACGAAATCTTTGCCATCGGGTCGTCCGCTTTGATTCTCAAGACCAACTTGCACTCGTGCAATCGCGCGGCAAACATTTTGTGCAACTCAGATTCGGAATCAAACGTGGTAAACTTTACACCGTGCTCGGCGATGCAGCGCAAATCCACCGGTCTCTTCACCGCGTGCGCCAAAATGATCTTATCCACATCGATCCCCAACTCTTTAATTAACTCCACCTCGCCTTGACTCGCGCAGTCGAATCCAGCACCCAAAGCTGCCAACGTAGAAATGATCCCTCGATCAGGGCAACACTTGACGGCGTAGTGCGGAGTCACTCTCGGCATCCTCTTCTTTAAGTGCTCGTACAACTTAACCACGGCGTGTAAATCGATAACGGCGAACGTATCTTCCAAACGCATGTCGTTCACGAGTTCCAAACACCTTTCCCTCACGTCGTCCATCGACCTCGACGCGATCGGTTGCACATCGAACGTTTTTCGAATCTCTTCAAAGTTCAACTCCTCCGGAACAGCCTCTTCGAAATCGACCGGTTCTTGCTGCGTATCGTCCAACAACGTCTCTTCAAAACCAGCCGTTTCCGCCAAACCTTTCACGATGACCGCCAACTCTTCCGGAACAAACTGCTCGACAAAATCCGGATCGGCTTCCCCAGCCTCAACGTACGTCTCCAACGAGTTAATAACCTCAAACGCCGTCTCCAATTGTTCCTCGGTAATTAAAACCGGCGGCGGCTCTTCATTCTGTTCTCTTTTATCGCGAAGCGATTCCATCACTTCCTTCGATAGAAACTCAGCCTTCTTCCTTCGGTACGAGCTCGAACTCCTCCCGCCGCCGCCGCCGCTGCTGTCGATGTTCTCTTTTTCTGACTCCTCGTTTCGAAAGTTTCCACCATTCGCGGCTATGTTCACGCCTCCCCTCGGCGTCTTCGGCATCGACGACGAAAACATCTCCCTCCGCTCGTCCATCGACGCTCTCTCCTTGAAGCTCCCAACTCTCACGATTTCTTCGATGTTCTCCGCCAAATCATCAAATATCCCGGACTCTTCGATATCCTCCACCGCTTCCTCCAAAACCGTCTTGATTTCCGTCATGGAATACTCCGGCTTGTCCTCCTCGTCCATGTCTTCGATTTTCATCGGTTTCTCCTCGCCTCGTTCGTCGTCCGACGCCTCGCCGTCATCGTCGACGGCACCCTTGAGCAACGCGTGCGTGAGAAGCGATTTGCGAATCACCGACGTTCCCAACTTTTGCTGCTCGTCTTCATCGTTCATAACTACCCTCCTCGCGACTTTGAATGAGAGATGTATCCGTGCGCGCCGGCGAAGAAAGCTTGTTCAGAGAGAGAGAGAGGAAGCGCGCCGCGTTATATAAAGCGCGCGCGGTGTGGCGAGTTTTTTTGGGTTTTTAGAGGCGAAAAGTGGACGGTACCGTTATAAGCAGTTTAATCTGTTGGTGTCGTGTGACTAAAATCCAATAATAAAAATATTACAAGGCGTCGGCTAAAGAAGCTCTGGATGATGCTCTTCTCTGTCCGTTATTGTCGCTTCTTTCGCTTTCGGGCGACGCGCTGCTGTCGTCTTCTCTCAAAATCTCGCGGTCTAAGGAGTTACTTCGATCGGATCGGTCGAAATCGTCGTCGTCGCGGGCTTCCGCGCAACACGCCGTCGTGCCGGCGGTGATTTTACCTCCGCCGTCGGCGCTGTAGACGGAGAAGACGGCGTGGCCTAGCGTGAGGCCGAGGATGACGGATATGAATAAAGGGGCGTGGTAGGTCATGGAGACGAGCATGAGGAGGTAACCAGCGGTTACTTGGAACGCGTAGAGCGTGAGGGTGAGTAAAGTCGTCGTCCAGTCGCCGCGACGTCGTCTTCCTTCGCCCCGGACTTTGCGACGTAACTTGGCGCAAAGTTCTATGGACATGCCTAGAAAGACAGTGAAGAGGCACGCGGCAAAAACCAACCCGGGAGATTTCAACGACCACGTTTCAAAGAAGAACGCGACGCACGGTTGATTGGAGTCCGTGCCGGAAGAAAACCCATCCATGAACATAGTCGTCGGAGGGATATTCGAGTTGCACTGCCCGTTGGAATTCTCGTTCGGAACGGCCGGGCAAGCTGGAGCACAACTGTCGCAGTGCGCCTCCGAGCCATTGGCGCCGAAATCGTCCGGCCATATTTTATCCGTGCCAGACTCTTGACATACCGCCGTAGAAGCATCGCACCCGGTTGGAATTGGCTGGCAACTGAGCCAGCAGTAAATGGTACCTTCGGCGCACGACCCGTCGTCGGCCAATATCCGTCTTTGAGGGAAACGCACGCTCGACTCGTCGTTCTCGGTGGTCGCGGGTAATCCATCACACGCCGCGGATACGTAATCTATCGCAGCAGAGGAGGAGCCGCTCGTTTCATTTTCGTTCAATCGATTAACGAGCGCTCTCGCACCGTTCAGCCATTCGCCAAAGTTCAGATTCACGTTCGTGTCCGGATGTTCGTCGCTCAAGTTCGGAAGAACCATTCGACCAAACCACGCTCTCGTTTCGCCCTTTTCCAACGCAACCGCGTGGGTTGGAATTTTAATTTCGTCTAACAAGCTATTCCTAGTGCTACCGTGTCGTTTCGGGTGCCAAGCGCGCGCGGCTTCGCCTAACAAAACGAGCATGCCATCGTTTGGAATGTCGTAGGAAACGCCGTCGACGAGCAAACCTCTCGATCCGGCCTGGTCATCCTTCCCGTCCAACCACGCCGGAGTCATAACAATGGCAACGCCAACGTCCGTGTGTTCGTGTTTCCCGCGCTTCTTCTCGGGCTCATTTTCTTTCGCTCTCTTTTCGGAAGGATCAGACGACGACGACGACGACGACGACGACGATGAATCGCTACTCGCGTACACGTGAAAATGATCCAACGAAGCCTCCGAGCGCAACGCGTCGCTAAAGAAGTTCTTCTCCATCCTCGTTGGTCTTCTGTTGGCATCTTCTCCTTCATTCGCGTTGAGTATCGCATCCAGTCTCGGTAACGTCGCTTGACTCACGAGGTCCGCGAAGTCCCGCAACTTCTCCAACTCTCTTCGCAAATCGAACGCGTCGTCGTCGCCCTCCGCGCACTCTGCGTTTACATCCATCGATAACCGCTTATTTGCAAACTCCGCCAGCGTGCTTCGCGAAACCCCCGGATGTTCTTTCGAATACGCTTTCGAATTGCGCAAAAAAACGTCCTCTTTCGCCTCTTCCACTCTTTCTTTCTTCTTCGTCGTCGCGCACTCGCTCAATCGTCGCAAACTTTCCTCCCTCGTCTTTTCAAAACCATTCAAGCCTTTCACGAAGAGCACGCCGGGAGCGGATTTACCGAAAAACGCGCTCTTGACGACGTCGTCGTGCGCTCCCGAGCGCAACGACTGGACGCTCGGAATCGTTGGCAGAGGATGGAACGACGAGGACGATGGTTGTTCCGCCGTTGCTTTGAGAAGGACGACGCCATCGAGAAGCACCACGGCGCACGAGAGAAGAAGAAGGAGGACGCGCGCAAGAGAAGAGGGAGTCATTTGCGCGCTCTTCCTCGGTGTTGTTAATAAATATATGTTTTTATGTGCGTATTTATTTTGTATGTGTATGTTAGCGTGTGGAATGAGGAAATTGTTATCTTATCAGAACGACAAAAGCGAGAGTTTTCAGGTGTGAAATCGAACCAAAAAATACGTCCCCGCGCGCGCGGACCATCTCGATGACATAAAAGTAGCGTTCGCTTCACGTGTGGTATACGCTGCAGTGGTGTTTTTTAGAAAAGAATGCATTTATCTCGCAGCGGCAGCGGCTGCGCTGTTGTCGCTGGTGAACTCTTCGCTCTCGTCGACTCGCCTGTACACCTGCGCGGTTCTCGAGCAACTCAACACTTTCATCGAGCACTCTCTCGGCTCTTGCGGGTACGGTCCGACCCAACTTTCAATCTTCGTCGGTGAGGTGAAGTGTTCCGTGCCTTTATCGACTCTGTTGTGACCTCCGAATCGGCCTTCGTCCGTATCCAAGACGCAGACGTATTTGCCCGGTCTCGGGACGCCGATTTCTAAACCTTCGAAATCTTGCGTCGGGTTGAAGTTGAAGACGAAGAGCAAGTCGCCTCGTTCAAAGACGATAATTTTGCGGTTATCGTCCGCAGTGGAGACATGCTGGTGAGGATTGGAGAGGAACTTGAATCCATCTTCGATGTTGAGCATTTCGCGATCAAAGTTCTTCATGTCTTTGTATCGTAAATGCTCGGCGTCGGCGAGGTCCCATCTGCGTCGGCAGTGGTCGTGGGACCAGTTATTGCCTTCGCGAGGGAAATCCACCCATTCCGGATGGCCAAACTCGTTGCCCATGAACGCGAGGTATCCTTCGCCACCTAAACCGATAGTGATGAGACGGAGCATTTTATGCAACGCGATGCCTCTTTCGATGATTGGGGTGATGGGTTGCGTCGCGGACATGTGGCCGTACATTTCGGCGTCCATGAGCCAGAACGCGGTAGTTTTATCGCCAACGATGGACTGATCGTGCGATTCGACGTACGCGATCGCCTTTTCCGAGTATCTTCGGTTGCAAAGAGTGGAAATGATTTCGTGCATGCCCCAATCTTCGTCTTTTCGCGTTTTGAAATATTTCACCCAAAAGTCCGGGATGGACATCGCCAATCGAGCGTCGAAACCGACGCCATTTTCGCGAACGTCTCTGCACAAAGTGGGCATACCAGAAACGTCCTCGGCAAAGACTTCAACTTCCGGGTAGCTGGAATGTAACAAATCGTTGACTAACATGAGATACACGACCGCATCGACGTTCGTATTCATGCCTAAATATTCCTCGTAGTTTCCGGTGAACTCCATGTTCAAGCCGTGGTGGTGATATAACATGCTCGTCACGCCATCGAATCTGTATCCATCCACGCCATACTCTTCGATCCAATATTTCGCATTGGATAACAACAAACGCTGCGTTTCCCAGTTGTCGTATTTAAACAAGCGAGAATCCCATAAATAATGGTACCCTTTCTCGCCGATATCAAAATACGAGTCTTCCGCTTTTTGCCCGACGTCGAAACCGGCTAAACCATCATCGGTATTTTTACTCGCGTGAGAGTGAATGATGTCGATGATGACCCGTAAACCTAACTCGTGCGCTTTGTCGACTAAGTATTTGAAATCTTCCGGAGTACCCGACCTCGACGAGACGCCGAAAAAGTTCGTCACGTGGTACCCGAACGAACCGTAGTAGGCGTGTTCCATGACCGCCATTAATTGGACGCTATTGTAGCCACCGCCTTTGATTCGCGGTAAAACAGTATCCGCGAACTCTCTGTACGTGGATACTTTCGGGTCGTTAGAAGACATGCCAACGTGTGCCTCGTAAATCCTTGGCGCGGATGGTTTCTTCGGACCTTTCTTAAACTTCCACTCGTGTTGCTCCTCCTTTGGCGGATCCCAATAAATCCCGTCGTACTTCGCACCCATCTCGTTCGGTGGGACTCTCGCGTACCTGATGTACGCTGGAATTCTATCCACGTGTCCGCCGTCCTTGAACAATCGAACTTTCACTCGAGAATCGTGCGGAATCGTCCCCGCCGGTAACTCGCACGTCCAGTTCCCGAACGAGTCTCGTTGCATCGGCGTCGCTTCGCCGTTCCAACCGTTAAAATCGCCAACTAAAGCCGCGTGATTGCACGCCGGCATCCACTCTTTATACACGATCGTCCCGTCTTCTCTCTTCGAAAACCCATACTCCTTGTACCCGTCCGCGAACTGCGATAACGACCCGCTCGCGCTTTCGATGGCGTTTTTCACTTGCTGAAACTTCTCCCACCGGTACTGCAAGTGCCCTCTGTGCGGTTCCAACATCCCATCGATGGCGACGAGATCTAATCCATCGCGAGAGTACTCCTTCATTTCGCGTCCTTCTTCTTCTTCTTCCTTCAAAACTTCATCCATCGCCTTCGTCAGCGTCTCGCCTTCTCTCTCTTTCAAAGACGACGTTTCGAATTTCTCTCGCTTTGATTTTCTGCTCTCGTTTCTCCGTTCCCTCGCGCCTTTGCCTCCGCACCGGACCGGGGTGGCGACGATGACTCTCGAAGAAGTTCTCTCGCTAAAACCGCTCCTCCTCAATCTCGTCGTCGCGATCGCCGCTTGCCCCGAGAGCAGCCGCATGTGTGTATCGCGTGCGATCCTTGGGAGTTTAGTTAAAAAAGCTCTCTCAAACGTGCGCGCTCGAGTTGTGATGGATGAGTGGCCGAGAAGAGGAGAGAGATACAACGGTTTCGTTTCCTTTTAAATGTAAAACCCTAAAATATTTATTTATCTATACTTTCTACTAAACCCTAACGTTCATTATTATGTTTTTCAAAAGAAGAAAGAGAAATCTTTCTCTTCCTTCTCTCTTTTCACCGGATGAGAGAGAAGCTGATGTGGTCTAGTGGTATGATTCACCCTTAGGGTGGGTGAGGCCCCGGTTTCGATTACCGGCATCGGCCCTTTTTTTTGTTGCGTGTCGTGCGGGGTAGGTAAAAGCTATATGCTATAAAAGCTATATACTTTGAGCACACATGTGCCTTTTTTGCGTCGCCTTTTGTTCTAAAAACATTTGTTTTTTTTGATGAAAAAACGTGTGACTCTCCTTCGCTCTCAAAGTCGTCTCTTCGTTCTGAGAGAGATGCTTTGGGCGGTTCTTCGCGTCAAAAATAGAAAAAAAGTGTCACTCAAACGTCTTCACACACAAAAGAAGTATAAAAGTAAATAAAAGAAGCAAAATGAGAGCGACGACGGGAAGCGCGTCGTCGGCGGCGCTCGCGAGCACCTCTTCTCTGTCGGAATTCGGAAGAGAAAGATGCGGAACGACCGCTGGGAGAGGGCAAACTTTTGCGCGACGACGACAACAACAAGGTTCGAGGAGGAGGAGAGAGAGGTGCGCGCTCCGGGAAACGAGAGCGACGACAGTGGATAACGACGCGATGATGATGGTGACAATGAAAACGATGACATCAGAAGAGGACGGAAGAAGGAAACGAAATGCGTTTGACCACCGCGCGACGAGGAGGAGAGGCGATGTCGCGACGACGCGAGCCGGGGCGTACGAGCAGTTTCTCTCGGGAATCACCGAGAAAGACCGGAAAGATGTGCGCGATTCGTGGGAGAAAATCATGCGTTGGAAATCGTTCGTGGAGAGCGCGAAGCTGAACGACGAGGACGTTCTGGCAAACACGAAGAAAGTGACCATCATGGGTGGTGGGTCGTTCGGGACTGCCATGGGGACGTTGTTGGCGAGGAACAAGAACGATTTAGACGTGGTGTTATTATTGAGGAACGAACAAGAGGCGGAGACGATAAACGCAACGAATCGCAACATGAAATATTTGCCCAAGTACGAGTTGCCGAAGAATATTCGGGCGACGACGAATGCGAAGGAAGCGCTAGAGAATTCCGATTTTATCATTCACGCGGTGCCGACGCAACATTCGCGAAAGTTTTTGAGTTCGGTAAAGGATATCATCGATCCAAAAACGCCGCTGTTGTGTCTGTCGAAAGGGTTAGAAGTCGGATCCTCTTTGATGATGTCGGAGGTTATTCCAGAGGCATTGGAAAGGGATCAACCTTTGTGTGTTTTGAGTGGACCGACGTTTGCGGTGGAGTTGATGCAAGGGTTACCGACCGGAATCGTGGCAGCGTCGGAGGACGAGGCTTTGGCGAGGCGAGTGCAATCGCTCTACGGCAGTTCGTGTTTGCGAGTGAACACTAGCACGGACGTCGTTGGTGTGGAAATGTCGGGCGCGTTGAAGAACGTCTTGGCAATTGCGGCGGGTATTGTAGAAGGTTTGGAGTTGGGAAACAACGCGATGGCAGCTTTGGTAGCGCAAGGGTGCGCCGAGATTCGGTGGCTCTCCGGTAAGTTGGGGGCGAAGAGCGAGACTTTGGCCGGTTTGAGTGGTACCGGCGACATCATGTTGACGTGTTTCGTGAACTTGTCCAGAAATAGAACGGTTGGGTCAAGGTTAGGGAGTGGAGAAACGTTAGAAGACATTTTAGGATCGATGAATCAAGTTGCGGAAGGTGTGGCTACGGCTGGGGCGGTCGTGCAGTTGGCCCGAAAACATCGCGTGTCGTTGCCCGTGTTGACTGCGGTGGCGAGAATCTTGGAAGGAGACGTGGATCCGAAAGACGCGGTGGATCAAATCATGAATTTACCACAAGTTCCGGAAGTATAATAATAATAATAATAATACTGATAACGCTTTAGAAAGAGAGAATCGTGATATTTAATGGCGTTTCGATTGTATCGTGGTGATGCTAATACTAATAATAAAAATACTACTTTGCTACTACTAATGAACTAAAACACTCTACTGCTCGTTTGTCTTCTCTTCCTCGAACAAACACATGCGTCGATTTGGCATGTCGTACACTACACGTCTTGAATTTAAAACGTTCGCACACACCATACCGACGCCAAACTCGCTCAAATCAAAGCCGCTGCCGTTCGCTAATAATGTCTTCAACTCTTCGACGCGCATACCCTTATTCTCGAACTCGATCCAATCCAAGGTTGCTTTTACGCACTTCTCCGCACCGCCACCGCCGCCGCCGCTTCCACTCACACCACGAACTGTCGACGTGCGGCGAACTTCATTCTTGGATAATAATGCGTTTTCTAAATCCAAGGATTCAACCGCGCGGCCGTGAAAGATCACATCTGCACCGCCGGCGCCAGAGTCAACCATAAAAACTCTCAATTTGGTTTGATGGTTACCTTTCCCGGAAAAACGAGCTTTTAAATGTGGGACGTTGGAGACGATGGAAACGTTTTGCCATGGCCACTCGTCCGCGTCGAAATAGCCTCTCGGGTAAATATGAACGGTTTTATCTTTTCCAGATGAGACGTCGACTATGGATGATTTAAACGCGTCAAAACCGATTATACCCGCAACGCGCTCGTTACACCCGGAAACGATTCCACTCGCGTCCATTTGCATAAACACTGGCTTTTCAATCTTCAATTTACCAATCGTCAACACTTTTGCGCGGCGAAATGCGCATTTGACTTTTGTTGAGACGCCAGAAACGTGAACTTCGCCAAATGTGTCTAAATTTAAATCGTCCGCGACGCGCTGGTCTAACACGAGACCACTCGCCCCGGTATCTAAAATGAACGGACCGACATCTCGACCGTTGATGTACGGTCGAACTAACACGTGATCCGAGGAACATTTGACAACCTCGACCTCATAATTATTACTACTGCTGCTCATGGCACTATCTCCACCACTCCCATTCACTCTACTATTATCATCATTATTTTTGCTATCATCATCGTCATTAATGTCAATCGAAATTAGCTCGCTATCAAATCTCTTCTCGGGACTACTGAACGTCTTGGACGAACTCTTCGCCCTGTACCCACGCGCCTCAAACCTTTGCGTACTTCCGCTCGACCCAATGATCTCGCACGTCTCCGCAAACATAAAACTACCATTCCCGTACGCCCTCCATCGACTATACTTCCACGTCTCTACGCTCCCGCAACACTTTATCTCCACTTTCTTCGGTAAATACGTTTCTTTACAAAGAAACACGTTCGCGATGATCAACCCGTCGTCTTTCAATTTCACCGCCACCACTCGTTCGTTCTCGTTCGTATCTTTTACGTACGTCACCTCAACCAACCCTTTCGTCTCCAAACAATTTCGCGTCACCCAGAACCCGGTTCTGATCCACGTCGCCAACAGCGCTGCCTCCCGATCATCCAAATCCAACGTCTGAGTGTACCCGCTAAAATCCGTTTCCCAAACTTCGTTCTTCCCGGCGTCGAAGCCGGAGACGTACGCCAAGTGCGGATTCACGCACTCGTCGATGAAATTTTCGTCCGAATACGCCAACTTCCATCTCACGTCCATGCCTAGATGTTCGCCGTCTCCCCATAATTCGCCTTCATGCGACCCATCGGTAGAGGAAGAGGAGGACGACGACGACGACTTTGACGTCTTCGACGCTTCGTCCTTTCCAACTTTCGCATCGCTCCCAACACTCGTCTTCGTCGCTGGAAATACCGCCGCTCTCGCTCGTTCGAGAATCTCACGCACGTCGCCTTCGAACGCCTCTATTTTGACGCTCTCCTCTTTCTTATTCTTCGACGATTTCAAAAAGTTTTGCAAGAACGCGCGAGGTGTCGCGGAGATGCGGTTGGTATTCGTTGGTGTTCGTTTTCGAAGTCGTTGTCGTCGTCGTCGTCCGTTGTTAACAAACGACGAGGACGAGGAAGCGAGAGAGAGCGTCGTCGTCGTCATCGCCACGTCTTCCCCGTTTCGTTGCTGCGATGAATGAAACGACGGCTCGTTTTCTCGCGTCTGCGCGTCTCTTTCTCACTCGCTCTCTCTCTCAAGCGTTTGTTTCTCTCACTCTCTCTCGTTCTTTTTTATGGAGAGTTTGAAAGGAACCGGAGTCGGATTACTACTCGGGGAAACAAAAAAAATACGCGGCGCGACGGACGCGTTATTGAGTTAATACACAAAACTGAATAGATAATAATAATACAACAGTGATGATAACAGTAATGACTACAGTATCGATGTGAAGGAGAAACGTGTGCGCGATCGTGGTTTTTACGCCTCTGTCCTTTCTTCAACTTCTCCTCGTTCCTCGGCCGTGGTCGATTTCGGTTCGCCTCGTTTCTCGACGATTCTCTCGACGTGCGCAACAATGTGTTTACCATAGGTATACTTTTTCATTTCCGGCAAGTGTTCGCGGATGCGCGATAAAAATTCGTCGAACTGGTCGTCGTCGCATATTTCGAGGAGTTTTTGAACGACGTAGTTGGCGTATTGATCGGACATTAGCTTCGGGAGGTAATCTTCGTTGGCTTTCATCTCTTCCGTCCCGTCTTCTTCTTGTTCGAGCACGGAGTCGGACGATACGCTTCGTTTACCGAGCATTTTGTCGATCATAATTTTCTTTTCCTCTCTTCCGCAATACGCCATGCATTTTTCAATCACATTCGATGCAAACTTGTGCGTGGCCAAAGAAGTTATTTCCATCGCCAACTCTCGCAAAATTTGCTTTTTGTACTTCTCTGAACCGTATTGCAACGAGTGCTGAACAACGTAGTTCCCAAATTGATTGATAGCGAGTTCGGTGGTCTTTTCTACTATTGCTGGCAACAACGATTCGCTCTTTTGCTCTTCCGTGCAGTGTTCGAGCATGCGTTGGACGACTCGGCACGCGAAAGGATGCGAGGAGAGTTTGCGGACAGTCTCCGCGTCTTTTACAATAATTTTTACAAAGTTCACCAAGTCACCAGTGGCGGAGAGTTCGAGTACAAGCTTTTGCGCCACGTGATTTCCGTTTTGGTCGCAACACAAATTTTCGAGTTCACGTTTGAGTGGCTCAAAAAATAACTTGTCTCGCTGCTCCCGGGAGCTCACATCCAATGCCTTTTGGATGACGCGACATCCGAAAGCGTTCAAGCACAACTCCAAACACGATTCACCCGACGCTTTTTCGAGCAATAACTCCAACTGTTCTTCGTTGGCACGCTCCAAGCACTTTTGGATGACGTAGTTACCGAACACATCGATAGCTAAAGTCTTGAAATTCGGCAAGATTTCTTCCAAGACTTGGTTGAACTTGCTTCCGTCCGCGTCAACAGCAGCATCAATGTGAGACTGAATAAACCGCGAGCCGTGCTGATCGCTCGAAAACTCCACGCAATGACCAATAACTTCTTGAAACGTAAACTCGCCCCCATCAAGGTTCAAGTTTTCGCCCGTGCTGTTCGAGTTGAAGATGTTGCCTCCTCCTCCTCGACCAACGTTTCCTCCCGAAGCGGGGATGCGTAACATTTTGTATCTCAAGAGTGCCTCCGATGCCGGTGGGCCACTACTATTCGCATTCGTTTCATAGTCATCCATATTTCTGTTGTTACCGTTGTTATTGTACATTGGAAAGTTTCCGAGATCGGTTTCGCTCCTTCGATTGTTCATGTGACCAAAGTTGTTGTTCTTCCGATTCCTCCCGCTTCTCGAACTACCTCTCGAATCCATACCTGATCTGTCAGGAAAACTCCCACCATTTGAATTGTTGTTGTTGTTGTTGTTGTTGCTATTTCTGTTCCCTTGTCGTCGGTTGCTATTGTTATAGCCCCGCTGTTGCCGGTGATAGTTATTGTTGTTGTTGCTCATTTGGAAACCGTTGCCACCACTTCCGACATTCATGCCCATCATGTTCCCGGGGAAAGGCATTCCTTGCGCAGCATACATATCTAACATCTCTTGCGTTGGCACTATCGCGTAATACGCAGCGTTCATCTGTTGCGCTTGTTGCATTCTCGCGAAATCGCTCGGATCAAATCCTCCCATCATAGCCGGCGGTGGTCCACCTGGTGGCGAACCGACTAAAATTGGCATCAGTTGCTCCGGAGAACCAGTCGCGTATGACATCTGTTGTCGTAATGCCATCTCGTACTGATACATTTGCCTCGCGTACATGAAGTTTTCGTTAGCTCCGCCGTTGTCTCCTCCGACCCCTCCGTGTTGCGTATACTCGTAATTGCTCGTCATCGCCGGAGCGTAGTGTTGTTGTTGTTGATGATGATTATAGTATTGCTGTTGATGCTGCGTGTACGCACCTTCGCCGTCATCAATGTTCTGCGGTGACGAAGATGGAATCACATTCGGACTCGGAATATTCCGCGCTCTCGACGTAGAACTCGTTTTCTCCTCCCCCGCGACTCCCTTCCCTTCCTCCTCTTTAAACGCGCTCACTTTCCCGCGATGGTTCGGACTCGTCAGCGGCGACTTCTCCCCGTCTAAGCGGACGTTGTTCAGTTGCTCCTCGATGTGCATGTCTTCTCGGCTCGACTTTCGCGATAGATTTGTTTTAGTCGTCGTCGTTGGAGAGTCCGCGTCGTAGTTGCTCATATATTTTTTTTTAATTCTCTGATATTCTAAGCACCCTCTCTCCTCTCTGTCGACCGGCGACCTTTACGAGGTCCCCGGTGTCCGGTCTCGTCTCTTGGGGAAGAAAAAAAAGCAGAAAAACCGACCGACGGAACGCGTTTTACTCTCGCGGAATCAACGATCTCAGAGACTTCGAAAAAAGTACCTCTCGTCCTCCTCCGAACGAAACGAAACGAATCAGAAGACTCGTTTTACCGACTTTCCGCGCGGACGTCGACGCGTTCTCGGTGCCGTTTTCGCGCGCGTCCTTTCGAAATGTTCTTTTTTTTTTGCCTCTCTCTTCTCTCGGTCGCGTCAAATTTGAGGGGGTGGCACCGAAGACACGAGAGGGAAAAAAAAATCTACGCTGCCGTTTTCGAGAAGCAACTAAAGAGCGATAACGGACAACGAAGCACGTCGCCCGCGATGCGAGGTTGCCGTGTCTCTTCTCGTAACGATGAGGCGATGCGTGCGTGTGCGTTTTATGTACAGTTAGTGGTGCACCTTTTCCAATTAATGGGAAAAAAGATTAGAGCGATTTTCTGAACACACGTGTTGTAACGAACTTCCAAAGGGCACCAATGTGAACACCCTAAACGTTTTTTTTCCCGGAAAAAACCATTTCAGACGGAACGAACAACCGGACGCGAAACAAAGCGAACGCTCGTCTCTTCTTCCGTAAAGAACACACACACAGTGAGAGAGAGAGAGAGAGAAGAGAGAAAACAGAATAAAGGAAGGAAGAACGAATTTCAACCGTTTTCTCGCTGTTTTTTTTGTGCGAACGTTTTGCTTTTACGCCGCGCGAAAAAGAAAGAGAGAAAGAAATGGAAGATCGGACGGCGACAATGATGCCGACGAATGCCGCTGCGGCTGTTCGCGCGCACAAAGTCGACGACGCGGACGCTTTGCGCATGCACGAAGACGATTACGGCATGGTGCAGTTGAAAAAGAACGTCGGTGAGGTCGACGAAGAGGAGGAGAACGAGGATAACATCGCCACGGATTCTGAGTTGGACGAAGAGTTGAACAAGGAGGAGGAGATGAAGACCGCCGACAGGAAGAACAAGAACGACGACGAGAATAAGGAAGAAACGGACGAAATACAATCGACAAAGACGAACACGATTTCTACGCGAGAGTTGATCGTGAAGAGGAAAGCAAACGTGGAAGAGTTGATGGGTTTATACGAGCAGACGTACTACGATTTGATCGAGACGATGCGGAAGAGACACAGGAAGTTTCAGCTGAAACACGGCCACGCCGGGTTGAAGTCGGCGGCGACGGCGCTGGCAAACGCGAGAGGAGTACCGAAAGCAGGGAACAACAAAGATAATGCGAACGGTGGAGAGCACGAAGGCGACGAGCAGCAGCAGCAACAACAACAACAAAACGGAACGAGGACGACGTGTTCGTCGGAAACGTGCGAGAAGAACGCTTTGCCGTTTGCGAGGTTTTGTTTCGAACACGTGAGTTTGGACGCCAAGCAAAGATTTTACGAGGTGAACGCGAAAAGCGGCGAATTGGAATGGAGAGTAAACGAAAAATTTAAAAAACCCACGCCGCCATCCTCTGACGCTGGCACGAAGGAAACTACTCCGGCAAAAGACGCGAATGCGAAAGAAGAAAACGCGCTTCCCGAGCCGGCGACGGATCCGAAACCTCTCAAAGAAATGTCGCCCGGTCCTCCGGGCGGAGGTGCCAATCCAAACGCCAGCACGTCGCCAGGTGGCGCGGACATGTCCTTAGCTGCATCTTTAGGTTTGCTTTAAAACAAAAAGAAAGAGAGAAGAAGAAGAGGGAGGGAAGATTTATGTAATGTTGTAAACTACTAGTATTATACTCGTGAGAAACTTTTCAAAGATTATTATGGCTAGATTTTTTCATGCTATCGCGATACTCCTCTTGCACGTTTTCAAACTCTCGACTATCTTGTCTGGTGACGATCCACCGTTTTCTATTCAACGTCTCCTGCGGTATATCTTTAGTCACGTTGAGTATGAACACGCCGCTAACGATGACGACGAACCCGATCATCTGACTCAAAACTTCCGCGTATCCTTGACCTAAATAATCTTTAAACATGATTGAACTCGCGGTTAACGTCAACGTCGTGAAACACACGTAATATATAGGCGTCACAATTGCCGTGTTAAACGTATCCAGAGCTTTGTTTAAGTAGTTCATCTGCGTCAACACGCAAAAAATCACAAACCCAATCATCACCCACGTCTCGATTTCCCGCATCTGGTTATTCCCCTCGAACGTCATCTTCAACGCCAACCCCAACGTCTTCACGCTCATCACCGATAAACTCCCGACCAACGAACATATTCCTATCGGTACTAATAACTGCGTCGTTCCGTGAATCGGATATATTTGCGTGATGAGAACGAACGTAAACATTAAAACAAACGCCGAGTACGACAAAAACGTAGGCTGGAGCATTAAACTCACAACCTCTTTGATCGATTCGATTTCCTTCTCCTCCGGCGCGTGCAACACGATATTCGCAGACCCGACGATGCACAGCGCGCACCCCAACCACCCAAACGAGTTCAACTTCTCGTTCAAAACGTAATGACTCAACACCGCGCTGATAATGATCGACAGCGCGCCTAACGGCGTGACCACGATGGCTGGCGCGAACGCGTACGCCGCGAAATTCGCAACTTCTCCGAGAATCATCGAGAGCATGCCAACCCACCACAGAGGCTCGTTCAGATACCCGAACCCGCCGTCGCCGGCTCTTCGCGCGTTCGCTCGAGACCCGGACAGTTTTAACCCCTTTTTCTTGATGATGAACGACGCGCCGATGCACAGCGACGAACCGATGGCGAGAAGTAAACCTTTGGTGTTATCGGAAAATCCTTCCGAAGAAGAAGAAGAAGAAGAAGAAGAAGAGTACGATCCTCGAAAGTGCGGGTCGTCGATTAAGGCGTACGCGGAGGAGGAAGAAGAGGCGGCGGAGGAGGCGGCTCGCCCCATCGCGTCGGCCCTCGTCATCGACGTTTCTCTTTTTGCGCGGCGCGCGAGAAGAGACTCTTGTTTTGGGGAATATATTTATGGACGAACGTCACTTTTAAGATACAAATGAAAACACGCGAAATACACGCACAAACACACGATACGCGCGCGATGATGTCGTCTGCACTCGCGCGACGACGCGTTTCGACAGCCTCTAACATTTCGTCGTTTCGTCCTCGTCGAGCGACGAGGTCGAAGAGAGGAAGCGACGTCGTCGTCTCGGCCGCTTCGGGAGGAGAAGATGATGACGAAACGTCACCCGTGGGCAGAAGGATTTCCCCGAAGAAAGTCGTCGTCCTCGGCGGCGGTTTTGGCGGCTTGTACTGCGCGTTAAAGCTCGATTCGCTGTCGTGGACGAATAAGAACGAGCCGAAACCGACGATTACTCTCATCGACGCGAACGATGCGTTTCTCTTTAAACCGTTGATGTACGAGTTGTTGAGTTCTGACATGGAGGAGACGGACGTGGCGCCTTCGTACGAGGAACTGTTGGAGAATACGACGGTGCGATTTTCGAGGAAAGAAGCGATGAAGGTAGAACCGGACGTAGTTTTAAAAACGAAGAGTGGGAGCAAAGTGAGCGGGACCGGTGGTGAAGTCGTCGTGAGGGATCCGATGACGAAGGAAGAGGAACGCGTGAAGTACGATTACCTGGTCGTATCGCTGGGCGCGAAGGTGGATTTCGAGTCCGAGAAGAATTTCGTCAAAGGCGCGAAGGAATTCGCCATGCCATTCAACGGGCTTGAAGACGTGAAAAACATGCGCGAGAAGATTGATCGAATGCGAGAAGATGCAAAGGCAAATGGAGGCGAAAGAACGGTAGCCGTGGTCGGCGCCGGCTACGCGGGGGTAGAGTTGGCGTTGTGTTTAGCGCGATGGTTTGAAAAGGAAGACGGATTGAAAGACGTGAAAATAAAGTTGGTCGCGAAAGATGGCGAATTGCTCAGAAGCGCGACTACGGGCGGAAAGAACGCAGCGAGGAAGGCGTTGGGAAAAGCCTCGAACGTAGAAATTATCGACGGCATGGTGGACGCGATTGAAAGCAGTAGTGGTAGTAGTAGTAGTAGTAGTAACAGTAGCGGTGATAGTGGTAAAGTGAACATTTCTTTGACAAAAAGCGATTCGTCTTCCGAAACGCTCGAAAATATCGACATATGTTGTTGGACGGTTGGCTTATCTGCGAAACTTCCAACCAGCGAGGACGATTGGCCGTTTGAGCAAGACGCGCGAACGGGTAAAATAGTCACGGATTCCACCTTAAAAGTTGCCGGATACGACCGCGTTTTCGCTTTAGGCGATAACAGCATACAACGCGAATATGAGAAGAAGGATGATAGAAACAACGAAACAGAAAAGCCCGCTACGGCGCAAGTCGCTTTCCAAGCGGCGGATTATTGCGCCTGGAATGTTTGGTCTGCCATTAACAAAAAATCCCTCCTTCCGTTTCGCTACCAACACCTAGGGGACATGATGACTTTGGGCGACAAAGAAGCCGCCGTACAATTCCCAGTCGGCGAGGAAACCACCTTAGACGGTTCTGCCGCGTTCGCTTTGCGACGATTAGCGTACCTTTACCGCATGCCAACTAACGGGCAGCGATTGAAAATTGGCAGTAAATGGTTATCGGCTATCAGCGCGAACCCAAGCGCCTTCGTCGAGGAAGTCATCGAAGGCGTCAATTCGTACACGTCGAGATTATAGTACACGCTTAGTAAATCATTGTAATGCAGCGACGCTTAGCATCACTCAAAAAAAGAATGCGCGCGCGCGTAGAATATCCGCTCACAAAGAGAGTAAACGCGTGCCGCGCCCGAAACGTTTTTCATCTCTCTCTTTCGTCGTTTCTTTTTCTCTCACGCGAACATATCTTCACTTTTTCTCTGATTAATTCCTCTCCCGAAAGAGAGTTGGAGAGCGAGAAAAAACAATGGCTGGAGGCGGTGCCAGGAGAAAATGCGCGCTGTTCTTCGTCACGTCGTTCTCCTTCCTTGTGATGACTCTACTCCTCTCCGCCATGTCCTCATCCAAGGAAGACCTGAGGAAGTCGCTCTCTAAAATTTCCAATCAAAACTTGAGCGAGACGGTGTCGGACGCGATGGACTTTTTCAGCTTCAACGTTTTCGACGACGAGGAAGAGGAAGAGGAAGAGGAATCACCAGATGTCGCCGAGGAGCGCGATTACTCGTTAGGAAACAAATTTTCAATAGCGAATGGGTTTGACGTGGACGAAGCCATCGTGAGCCCGACGGAATATCGAATTAAAATTCCAAAGGCGAATGGTGGTAGAAATCAACTTTGTGCGAGGGCGTATTTAGATAAATTGCCGTGTAAGACGGTGAAGCCATCGATGCCGGAATGCGTCGGGGACAGCTTTAGTTTTGGCAACTATTATTGGACGGTTTCTCAGAAAGCCGTGGAGAAATATAAATCCGATCGAAACTTGAACTCGATTAGTAAAGCGAGCGGTGTGAAGAAACGCCTGCCGAAGGAGGGACCTTTCGACGAAAGAAACGAGAAGCCGTACAAAAGTTGTGCGATTGTATCGTCGAGTAAAGCGTTGAAAGGGAAGAAATTAGGAATGAAGATAGATTCGAACGAGGTGGTTATGCGTATGAACGGCGCGCCGACGAAAGGATACGAGAAGGACGTCGGTTCCAAGACGACGTTTCGAGTGCAGCACGGCGGTTACTTTGGTTGGCGCGAAAAGCCGGAGGAAGTCTGCTTAGGTAAGTGGGCTGCGGGAAGAGATCGTAGTAGTCACTCGGAATTAGAGAAGATGTCGAGAACGAAGGTGCACGCGATTAATCCAAACTTTGCGAGGAAATCAAGGACAGATTGGTTCACGAAGAGGGATCATCTCCCTACGCAAGGATTCCGAGCGCTCCTCATTCTGTTGGCAAGTTGCAAAGAGGTGAGCGCGTTTGGTTTTAGCGGTGGGGCTGGATGGTATTTTGATAAGGTGAAGAACCGTGGACCCGCGGATAAGAGAAAGCACGGGCAAGGTACGGCAAAAAACCGTTGGTTAGATGCGCCGAGACCGGAGTCAGTTAGAGATATTGATGGTAAGAAACGGCGTCTTCTCGCCATATTTAGTAATAGCAAACGCGAGGGAGACTACGACGAGAATAGCGAGACTAACAATGCAACGATATCGCAGCGATCGTTGCTGGCAATTAATCCGAGAAATAAGTTGCCAACGACCCACAAGCTCTCCGTGGAGCGCGAGTGCATTCAAAATCTCGTCAAGTCAAAGTTTCTCAAAAAAGGTGGTTAGAAGGGGCAATATTTATTTTAGCGTGCACCATATCATTTAATATTAAATATGACATATATTAATCTATTGTATAGCAGTAGTATCGTATCGTATCGTATCGTATCGTATCAGTTCTTTCCGCATCAATTGTTTTCAAATACAGATTTCAGAAACGCCTGAAACGCTTTCGCGTCGGTCTCTGGATTTCTCGTTTTCACGAAATCGTGTTCCACCATTTCGCTCGCCGTGTATCGCTCGTCCGCATCTTTTTGTAGTCCTTTCCTCACGAACTCACGAAACGTTTCCGTGAACTTGCCGTGCGTTTCTTCGCACAATTCACTCTCAGGAGAAGGCCCGTGGACGATTAAATCCATTATGTCCCAGAAACCACCGTAACTCCCTCCGGACGTTTGCTTTTGCAAACCGCCTTCGTTGTTTTGTTGTTGTTGTTGTTGCTTCTTTTCGTTCGACGCGACCACGGCGTACGGAAACTTACCAAATGCAAATTCAAGCAGCGTCAACGCCAAACTCCAACAATCGGTTTTGTAATCGTACCCGTCTCCTCGAATTCTTTCGGGCGACATGTACGTTGCCGTGCCTACCCAACTCGTGCACTCGGCGCCGGATTCGCCCAAGCGTCCGCTCACACCAAAATCTGATAATTTCACCATGCCTGTTTGTAAGCAGCACAAAATGTTCGAAGGTTTCACGTCGCGATGCACGACTCGTAAAACTTCGTGCAGATAATGTAAACCTATGCTCGCTTGACTAGCTACCGCGGCTATATTTTCCTCATTCCACGGTAAATTTTTATTCTTCTTACACACCGCGTCTAGCGATCCTCCATCCATGAGTTCTAAAACTACGCGAATAGTCGCACCGTCCGCGAAAAAAGCGCCGTAACAATTCACAACGTACGGGCATTTCGATTCGTGTAACGTTCGTAACTCGGTGATCATCGCTTTTCGTCTATCGTCGTCTAAATTCACTCGAAACGATTTTACCGCCACCTTCTTCTGCGTAGGTTTGTGCAACGCCGTTTGCACGACGCCGGAGGCTCCAGAACCTAACATTTTCGCGTTCGTGAAATCAAAATCGTCTAAAGTAGATAAGAACGACCCAAACCTAGGCGTTCCGTTATCTTCGTTTACCAGTGAACTGTTCGAACACGACGTGTTCAAACTTTGATCGAGCGGTGAATTTTTCGCATCCGTTCCTCCTCGACTGCTTCCTCCAACCGTGTCTGTTTCGATCGAATTATTATTTGTCATCGCGGTATTGCTTCGGCTCGTATTTTTTCCTCCGTCTGTCGTGCTCGACGAGAACGACATGTCTATTTTACTAGTGTAGCTACTGTTATCCTTGTACTCGTTCGTGTCAGCGCTCGCGTTATTCTGTTGTTGTTGTTGTTGTTGTTGTCCTCTCGTCGTCGCGCGAACCATCGCCGTCTCTTCCATCTTCCTCGTCACTAACCCGACCATATCCACCACAGACTGCGTCCGACTCTGACTCGCGCTTTGTGTCGCGGATACGGACACAGAGATCGACCTCGATTCCGATCCGCCGTTGTTGTGAGCGCCTTTCTCGTTGCTCTCCTGCGTCTTCCTCGAGAGTTGCGACTGCGTCTCTTCGTCGAGCTTGGACAAATCCGAGGTGGATATTTGCATGCCGAGTTTCCCGATGGAAAAATCGCCCTCGGTGAACGTCCCCGATCCCGTCCTGTTATTAATCGTCGTCGTCGTCGTTGGAGACACACACACACAGAGAGAGGGAGAGAGAGAGAACGTGAATGTCAGCACCGCGCATCGAGAGCGTTTAGAAAAGAAAGAAATATCTCTCAACAAATGCGCCAGACAGCGAGAACCAGAGCGAAGAGAGATAGAGAGAAAAAGAGAAAAAGAAGAATTAAGAGAAAGAAAAAAAGAAAGCCGAGAGAACCCAAAACGCTAACCCGCGCTTACCATCGGTACTCCCCGGAGTCTTCTTTCGGAACGGAGAGAGAGAGGCCGGCTGGTTTGCCTCTCTGCTGCTGCGAGGGTCGTTCGCTCATTTCTTTTTGAAGCGAAATAAAAAAACGAGCAAAAAAAGAGAGAAAAGTTAGGGAAAAAGAAAAAAGAAAAAAAAAAGGTGCACACATGATTAAAAAGGAACACAAAACAACACCTCACGAAGAAGGCCCGGCGCGGCGTAAACCCTCCTCCCATCGCGGAGGCGGCCGGCGCGCCCACCGAAGAACGTTTCAGAAGGAGAGAGAGAGAGAGCGGTTTTTTAAAATCGCGCTTTTCTCTCTCTCTGTCTCTTCTTTTTCTTCTTCTCTTTCTTATTTTGGTGCGTATTTTTTGCTACTGTTCAGATTTTTTCTCGTAAAGAATGTCTGCTTGCGCGGCCCCTCATTACATCAGAAAGAGAGAGAGAGAGAGAGATTCCATCGCATCCATCGCATCCGTCCCGTCTGTCGCTCTTCAAGAAGAAGAAGAAGATGATGATGTCGTCGTCGTCGTCGTCCGCTCTTCTCGTCGCAAAAAACGAAAAGGTCAAAGCGACTTTGAGAGAAAACTAAACAACACGCGCAGAGAGAGGTGTGTGAATGAACATGAGAGAACCGACGATGTGCGCGCACACCGCGCCGCTGAGCAGCAGCAGCAGCAACGACACCACTTCGAATAATAATCCTCATCAAAACTATCCTCCGGCCGACGAGACGACCTCGCTGTTGCTTTCCGCGAGGAGGAGTAGCGGCAGCAGCAGCGGTAACAACAACGGGAGCATCGACGACGCGGGAGGAGAAATTGGGAGATGCGAAGACTTTAGGGTTTCAGGGGAAAAGTCCCAGAAAATCACTTCGTCCTTCTTTTTCCAATCATCGTCTCCCACACTGCTCGACGAGAGCAACAGCAAGAACGAGATGGAAGAGGAGGAAAACTCGCAGATGAAACCACCGTCGTCGTCGTCGTCTTCTTCTCGCGGAGGAGGAGGAGGAGATCTGATGAGTGTTGGTGGTGGAAAGAGGCTCGATTCAGCGGCGTTGGCGATACAGAGAAAATTCCGGGCGTTTAAAAACAAGATAAACAGCGGACGCGTGGATGTGGGTAAAGAAGACGACGACGATATGATGGACGATGGGAACGGCGGCGCGAGATCGATTTTGACGGGTAAAGGTGGTCGTGTTGATGATGATGGTGACAACGACGACGAGAACGGCGAGAAGAACGTTTCCACCGCGTACGCGCAAAAGATCATCGAGCGAGATACCAAGTGGCTGTACATGAAATGCTTCGTTTTAGCGACTCTGTGGTTCGCGTTGAGCGCGTCGTTGGCGTTGTATAATAAAGCAGTTTTTAGCAAGAAAGGTTTTCCGGCGCCTCTTTTGTACACGTCGTGTCAATTCTTCATGCAATGGTTGCTGGCGACCGCGGCTTTGCAGTGGCCGCAGTTGTTCAACGATGAAGATAAACGGTTCGTCACGCGAGGAAGGCCGATAATACCGACGGATTCGTGGTCGAGAACGATTTTGCCGGTTGGGTTTTTTATGGGGTTAGATATTGGGTTAAGTAATATTAGTTTAGTGTACATTACGGTGTCGTTTTATACGTTGACGAAGACGACGAGTTTGATATTCACGTTGTTTGTCAGTTTCGTAACCGGGATGGAAAAGTTTTCGTGGACGCTGACCGGTATCGTCGTGACGGTGATGTTGGGGGAAGCGGCGGCGGTGATCGGCGAGACGCAGTTTAACGCGATTGGGTTCTTTATTTGTTTGAGCGCGGCAGCGGTGAGTGCGGTTAGATGGGTCATAGCACAGAAAGTCATGCATTCCTCGAGCTCGAATAAGTACGGTTTACACCATCCGGTTATTTTGTTGTACCACGCGATGCCGGTGATGACGGTGGTGACGTTTTCGTTTAGTTGCGTGCACGAGCAGTGGTGGGAAGCCGAGAAATGGGATTCGAAACAGTGGAGTTTTAAAACGAGTAATGAGTGGATAATGGCGTTCGCGACGGTTTTATTCGGCGCGTGCATGGCGTTTGGCATGACGTTGTCCGAGTTTGAGCTGTTAAAAACCACTTCGGCGATTACGGTCATGATCATAGGCACGGCGAAAGATTTAATCACCATCGGCGCCTCGGTCGTGATTTACGGCGACGTCTTGGACGCGTACAACGTCTGCGGTTTGTTCTTATGTCTCATGGGCATCATCGGTTACAACAACTACAAGTTGCAAAAGATGAAAAAAGAAGCGCTCACGGGGAAAACCGGCGACCTCGACGACGGTTTACCTCTCCCTGTGGTCGTTTCCAAGTCCAACTACAAAGAAGACGACGAGTACGAGGACGACATATTCCACCAAACCTTCGTGAGATGATATGTATGTGTATATAGATAGATATAGATATCATGTGTAGCAACGTAGTGTAGAGAGAGAGAGAGAGAGAAGAGAACGAGATATACGTAGAATTCCTAGACGTAAATGTATTTGATTTTGCAATAGTAGCATATAGTACACACGATATCGAGCTAAACAGAAGAGAGAAGAGTCCCAAAAGTCAAGTCAAACTCGGTTTGACTTCCTCCACCATCGCCTTCGCGTTCACGAACTCCTCCTTCTCCGCGATGTTCTCCCCTTCTTCTTTGCTCGCGCTCTCCACCAACTCCTCTAAATCCACGAACGCTTTCTCCAACCTCACCGACGTATCTCGCACCATCGCTTTCGACTCTTCCAAACACTGCATCTGTTGCGAAGAAGAAGCAATCGCGTTGTTGAAATCCAAAACTTCTCGCTCGTACATTTTCTGCTCCTTGGAGAGGCGACGCAAGACGCCGGTTTTGATCTTGAGCTGACGCAAAA
>Ga0255753_1000905_pt1 | contig 36995 bp, 43 predicted proteins | sample 041ome_10_FD_179953 | JGI IMG/M metagenome (GOLD analysis project Ga0255753, IMG submission 179953) | Coastal salt marsh microbial communities from the Groves Creek Marsh, Skidaway Island, Georgia - 041412US metaG (version 2) | ecosystem: Environmental > Aquatic > Marine > Intertidal zone > Salt... | reverse complement strand
AATTATCGTATATGTTCCGCCAACATTGATTGTCACTGTTTGGTCAGCATCAATTGTGATAGGACCAGCAGAGAAAGCGTTTCTGTCACCAGCGATAGTAACATTTGATGATACATTTTGCCCATTATAGTATATCACTTTTGTTGCTTGTGAATCAATAAACTGACCACCAGCAACTGCAACATTGGATGCAGAAGTCAAGCGACCTTGTTGGTCAACAATAATGACTGGAACTGCTTCAGAACCACCGTAGGTTCCTGGTGTTACAGCGGTGTCTGCTAACTTAGCAGCCGTTACTGAACCGTCTTCTATGTCAGCAGCTGCAACTGTTCCGTCTGTTAAACTTCTTGTGTTAATTCTACTTAAAGGCATATTTTTTACTCTTTTATTGGAGGTTCTCCGTTTGGTTTAGGATACTTCTCTTTAACTTCTTTAATTTTAATAAACCATTCTGAATTCTTTAAATCTGTGCCATCATTGATAGCGTGCCACAACATATCTAATTGTTCAAATCCATCTGGATATTCTGAACATCTATCATAAGAATACTGATAATGCTTTGCTAACTTTTCTTGGTATGCTAGCTCTTTATCAATTTCTTCTTTTGTTGGTGGTTTTAATCCATTTGGATCCCACCACTTGTGCCAAACAAATTGACCGTTTCCTGCTTCTATTTCAAACTTACAACCTGGTCTTAACGCTTTAATGGCAGTGTCAACACCATATGCCATTCCTTTTTCACCAGTAAAATTTTGCATTACTTCATTCACATCCATTCTATAACCTCAATTAAAATAATATATGTTTATTTATTCGACTAATTAACCCAATAGGTGTAATTTGCTGGTCCAGATACAAACGAACCATTACCTGTAAATTTATGATAAGTATAGCCACCAGATGAAGATACAGTTCCGCCTGTTCCTGTTTGAGAACCTTCATATCTTATTAAAACTATACCTGAGCCTCCCGAACCACCAACGCCACCACCACCACTTCCGGTGTTTGTTTGTCCATTTGTTCCATTATTACCACTTGAACCGCCTGTGCCACCACCACCAGCACCACCAAATGCGCCTGATCCAGCACCAACCCAAGGACATCCACCGCCACCGCCTGCATAATATCCACTGTCATATCCTGATGATGTTGCTGTTGCAAATGTTGAATATTGTAATCCATTTCCACCTGCACCAGCTGATGTGCCAGCTACACCAGCTACTCCTGCTTGTCCAGCTCCGCCTCCACCTCCAGCTGCTGAACCACCTGGGGCACCGCCAGATCCACCAGCATTTCCTTGTCCTGGAGTACCGGCAGCTCCTGGTTCACCTTCTTTATCACCGCCACCTGATCCACCTGTGCGTGCTCTAACTCCGCTTCCGCCACCACCATTACCACCACCTAAAGCGGTTGTAAGAGTTAAACCTGTTCCGGTTACCAATGTATTGGATCCTTTATTATCGCCTGAGCCTCCAGCACCAACAGTAACGGTATATGTTGTTTCGCTATTTACTTCAGTATTTGCTGAATAAACAAGACCGCCAGCGCCGCCACCGCCACCAAAATAAGGACCATTTCCTGCTCCACCGCCACCTGCAACAATGAGAAAATCTAATTGTGGATTTATAGCTAGATTTGTTGATAGACCAGCTGGAAATTCATATCCTCTTGGTCTAACACTTGAACCAGTATATGTTGATGTTGTTGTATCTACACCAGAAGCACGAGTGGTTTTAGTTACATCACCTTGTGCATTTCTAATTGCCATTAACTAATCTCCGAACCAAAGGCTGCGAATGAAACATTAGGACTATTTGTATTAGCTGCAATAACTGAATCAGCGTCAACTGTAAGTCCAATTGTTAAAATGATTGTGTCCGCCGCTGGTACTGTTGCACCACGGACAATATAATCAACATCACTTGCTGGACTTGAATATGATCCAGATGGCATCACTATTAAACTATATGAAGCATTTGATGCTGATTGATTACATACGGTAATAGTAGAAACTACCGCTTCTGTTGAAGCAGGCACAACATACACATTTGTCTGCGTATTAGCAGAGGGGTTTATTGCGCCTAATCTTTTATATGATTGTGCCATATTTTTACATTCCTGATAACATTAAAATATTTGGTAAAGGTGGAGTAACTGCATTTGCATCTAATTTAGCAGCTGTAACTGCACCATCAACGATGTTGTTTGAATTGACCGCATCGTTTGCTAATTCAACTGTGGTAACCGCATTTGCGGCAATATCAGCTGCAATAACTGTTCCATCAGCAATCTTTGCTGAAGTGACTGAACCATCCGCTAACTCTGTTGTTCCTACTGAACCAGCCATTAAAGCGGTCGTTGTCGTAGTTGTTCTAAATCCTAAATGCTTAACAGTGATTGCTGTATTGACAGTAGGTGTAGAAGTAAATGTAATCGTTGTGCCAGATAATGTGTAGTTACTTGGTGCTGTTTGTATTACACCATCAAGTGCTACAATTAAAGTATTTGCATCTGCTGGTGATTCTGATAATTCAATAGTTGTACCTGAACCATTTGCAGTAAACTGTTCAGTCAACATTTGGCGAATGTTGTTTGCTAACTTGCTATGTGTAATTGATCCATCAGATACAGTAGCAAAGTTTTGGATACCATATGACTGACGATAGATAACATAAATGTTATTTGAACCGGTTGGAGGTGCCTCTGTAAATGTAAGAGTAAACCCATCTACACTAAATGCAGTTGTTGGTTCTTGTTGAACATTATCAACAAAAACTTCTAAATCGGTTGCAAAGGCTACTCGTCTGGTGAGTGTAAAGTCTACACTACTATCATTACCATTAAAACGCTCAACATCTAGCTGTGGAATAGGTGCGTTAGTTGGGTCGTAATATGGTACGGTTTGTCCTAGATATGACACAAGTTACTCCTATGCAATTTCTAATAATGAAGCGATAACATCAATTGAACTGTTAGCACTTACTGTTACTTTTAATTCATCAGCCGCTTCTAAAACAACTTTTTGTTCTCCACCAATTGGCACTAAAGTAGAACCCGTAAGAATTGGTGCATTTGAAATGATTGAGTAATCAGTTGAACTTCTGCGTAAGAACACATTTGCAGTTACAGTTCCAGTTGCCTTATTTGATATAGTCAATCCAATCAATGTTGTTTGAGTTGCTGCTGGACAAGTATAAACAGTAGTACCACTTGTTACGATGTCAGCTGCTACATTTGATTTAAAGGTATTCGCCATGTTATTTTATTTCCTTAATTTACTTTCTATTTATACTATTTTAACCTAGTGCTATTGAGAATGCTAAAGCATTTTCTTCAGCAAGAACTATTCTGTCATATATTGCAGTGTTAGCAGTTCCAATGAAAGTGGTTACATTTGCAATATTTGCTGTTAATGTGTTTGTAACTTCAGCATTAACAAAGGTTGCATCTCCGGTTACATCTAATGTTCCAGTAACACTTGCATTACCAGCAACATCTAAATCGTTGAAACCAACGGCATCTAATACAACATTGCCACCAAATGTTGTGTCACCAGCAATGTATAAGTTACCATAAACATTTGCATCAGCGCCAACATTTAAATCTTGTGTTAAACTTACATCTGAAGTAATATTAGCACTTAATGCTACAATATTTGCAGAAGTGATTTCACCAGTTGTAATTGTTCCTGTTGTAATTGTAACAACATTGAGTGTTGAAGTATCTGTAACCTCAATGTTACTGAATGTTGAATTACCAGTGACAGCAAGTGTGCCTGTAATATCAGTGTTACCAGCAACATCTAAATCATTGAAACCAACAGCATCTAGTGTGATGTTACCTGTAACTGTTAAATCGCCACCAACCGTTAAATTATTTGCAACATTTAAGTTTGTATTGGCATTGAATGTGTATGCGCCACCACCATCTGTTAGATTGTTAGCTGTAGTAATTAAATCTTGTGTTGCTAACAACCATTGTTGGAAGGTATTCGCCGTGGTTATATAATCAATCGCCATTATGATTTCCTCGCCATAGCGATTTCTTTAAGTAGATTTTTTATGTCTGACATATCTTGCTCTAATTGTGCCAATCTTTGTTTTGTTTCTAAACTGTCTCGTTGTTGTCTTTTTGCAATTTCACGCTTAGCATAATATTCGTTTAATCCATTCTTATCGGTATTTAGAACAGCTTTGGAATGGGTATCTCTTACCATTTGTCTATCTTTGATTTTTACATACGCCATATTATGCTCCCGATGGTAATGCAATCGCTCTCAAATCACGAACTCTTGGCACATCTGTTGTTTCAGAAGAAGCCATCACAATTTTAATTGCAAATGTCTTAAATGAATTATATGCTGTTGAACCAGAAGTATATGATATTGTATTTGTTTCAATATTATCAGCACCTGGTGCAAATGTTAATTCTCTATAATCTGTTCTACCTGTTGATACAAAGTTTGTATTATCAAGTTGTGTCATTAATTTATAGTTTTTATCACCAAATACATCTGGATCAGAAGCGGATAATACTTTATAATACACATAAATGTTTGAACCCGATGGTTTATAAGTTGTTAAGTAAACCCTTAAATCACCAGAATCAAAACCATCAGCGAGTGTTACTCGTCTTGTCATGTATCTAACTTTTGAGTTGCCTCCTGATTTCTTATCTTCACCATTGTAAGATATCGTTGCGCCTGAACCACCACCTGAACCTGGTGTGATTGTAATTGTTGGTGAAGTTGTATAACCAGAACCACCATTTGTCAATACAATATCAGTAATTACATTTGATACTACATTTGCAGTAGCAGTGGCACCTGAACCTCCGCCACCGGTTATAGTAACGGTAACATCAGCTGAATTAGCATATCCTGTACCACCAGATGATATTACAAAGTCTTCGTCTATAAGTGGTAAATTATTAACATCATTATCAACAAACAATGCACCAAATCGTGTTGTATCTAATACAGGTGATATATCGGTGTTTAATGTTGAAATGGTTGCTCTTAATATAAATGTTGTATTGCCTGTTGTTGGATTTAATACTCGTCTTCCAGAACCATCAACCATTTCATAATCAGTTAATGGAATAATTGATTTAAGACCAGCTAAACCACCAGTTGTTTTTTCTGAATTGAAGTTATATGCAACAGATGTATTAGCGATGTTAATTTCAGATGTAATTAAATGAGTTAAATCATAGTTTACATTTGAAGATAAGGTGCTTGAATCAACCAAGAACTGAGCTATAGCTGGAGTTGTGCTAAATGTTTTTCTGTAAATTCTAAACATTAAATCTGAGTTTTGGTCAGCCGTCCATGTAGAACCGTTTTGTGAAGCAAATAATGTTCCACCATAAGGTTGTTCAGAAATTTGTAAATTATTTACGAGGTCTAATTGACCAATTTCTGCCATGTAAACTTCATATTTGTTTGAGTTTGCTAACAATATAAATGAGTGTTCACCTGGTTGTAAATAGATTGGTGCATCAAACACAAATTCTGTATATTTGGTTGCATCATCTAAATCTGGTGAAGTTGTTGTTTTAACTTTATCTGGTGTTAGTGTAACTGTTCCATATGGATAAACTGTTGAAGATGATGGATATCCATTTACAGTTGGTCTAATTTGTAATGTAATTGGAACATCTGTATCTTTTGAGTTGAAACAGAATCTTAATTTATCTAAGAATATACCTTGACTAAAGTTTTCAGGTGAAACTAAGAATGTTTGTGCTAAAGGATCGTTCCATCCTATAATCTGACTTGCAACAACTCGACTACTTGAAACAACTCGGCTATCTGTAACAGATTGTCTTTGTATCGTTGGTGCGATTGTTGATACAATCGTTTCTTCAACAGTTTGTAATAAACCTTCAGCAAAGAATGAAGCATCACCACTGGTTGTTGAACTTGGTAAATCACCAGTAGAAGCGTCCGTCATTCTAAATAGTTTTTCACCTACTCTAAATGTTCCACTTGGAATTGTAAACACGCCAGCAACATCACCCGCTCTGGTTGTTGTTAAACGACCAATCGAATAAACAGATGTATTATCTGGTGTTGTTGTCCATGTTCCAGAAATCGTAACTGTTCTTGTGCCAGCGTTGTATGATGACATAGTTGCTTGTTGTCCAGCACCTGTTCCAGATACAATAAAGATTATATTACTATTTGATGTATTAGCATATAATGCTTCATTAGTCGCACCAGAAGCATCTAATTGTAATACAATTGTGTTCGTTGTAGCAGAAGCGGCTGTTCCAGAATAGTGATGATATTCAGAAATAACAGCGGTTGTTCCTGTTTTTGTTCCTGTTACATTAGCACTTGCAATATTACCAATCGCTGTTGTAGGATTAACATTAACAATAAAGATAGAATCATTTGATGTAGCAACAACGGCCGCTGTTGCATTTGTCGTTGATGTTGCCGTATCAACAATATTAACAGTTTCAACATTATCAATTTGTGTATTGTATGTTAAATTATTTGATGTTAATTTAATTTTATTTGCACGAGCAACATAAGTTTCAACAGATGTATTATCAAAAAACGGATATAAAACTGTATCTGGCTTAAATGCTTCAGCAACAAATAACACAGAGCGTTGTCTCATATAAGGAACAACAGAAACATCAATTACTCTATCACCAATGGATTGTGTAATGGTTTCTGGTGCTACTGTTGAGAGAATACCTTGTCTTGTTTGACCCGTATTTGTTGTTTGTATGGTTTGTCTTACTAATGCTCGACCTTGCCATTGAATATTTGTTCCAGTTGTTGTTCCGGTCCATCTATTTTGCCAGTTACCCCATTCTAAATCAAATGGATTTAATTCAGAAAATACAAATGCCCAAGCATCAGCATCACCACCAAGATTTACTAAAACATCCGGTCTTGTGTCTGTATCGACCCATGTGTCTGATGGTGGATTAAGTTGAATTTTACCAAGATAATCAATCACATTAAATGGGTTAACATTGATTGTTCTTGATGCTTGATTTTGGTCAATAAACTCTGTTGTTGATGAGTTTACAGTTACAAATGGTCCACTCTTAATGAAACTTGATGAGTTTGCTGAATCAAAGGTTAAACCATATGCTGATACATTAAATGCTGGTCTAAGTTCTTCGTTTTGTGTGTCAATAGCTGCACGATATTCTGAACGGAATACATCAGCAACAGATGAACCTTTAAATCCGTCTACAATAATACCATTTTTAAATCTTGGTAAATTTTGTGAATCTAAAATAGTTAAATCTTGTTTATTGACAGCGTCTTGTTCAAGTAATGATAAAGAAGTGTAGTATTCTAAGTTTTCAATTCTCTTATCAAGTGTGCCAATATCTCTCATAGTGTATCGGCGATTGTTTACATATTGAACATCGATATCTGAGGTATTTGCTACATAAGCTGGATTATCTAAAACATAAAGCGTCATTCCATTTTCTTTATCTTTTGGACGAACACTTCTTAACGCTGATTTGCCTTCAACAATTTCAAATTCTCTATTTTTATTTAAAACAACTTTATCAATTCTTGGTAAATAGTAAGAATAGTCTAAAATAATATCAGAACCATATTCTACAATTTTTGGTCCAGTTGTTGAAGCATCGACATCAAAGACAACAGATGTTCCAATAGCCGCAGTTGCATCTGAACGAACAGGTCTGAAATCTAATACATCTCTTAGTTTATAATTTTCACCTGAAGTTGGAGATGTGTATTCTGGTATAGTATCATAGTTAGGATATGAATCTACTGTAAAGAATCCTGCACCTGAAGATGAGTATTTGTTATATCTTACAACTAAAGGACCATTAGGAGCTGCAAATCCAGGTTTTAATCGGATAGAAGCATGGTCATAGAACGAATCTCTTTGACCATTATCTAAAGTATATCGAGTTGTAACATCTGTATAACCTGTGTTTGCCACAGCAGAACCGTTAAAGTCATAAACAGAAACTAACTCATAAACATCTGAAACATATATTGATTGTTCATCATCTGGTGTTTTAATTACATTATTTGCTTCAATCGTTGTTTGTCCTTCTGAAGCATAAACAATTACACCATTTGAGTTAATTGATTCACCACCAGAAGTTTGAACAGTTGAGTTTGCAGTAACCGCTGTTTTTGTTTTTGCTGGACTTCCAGATGCTAATGTAAAATCTATGGTTGCAATAATGTTTGCAGTCATGTTTTGACCGCCATCTACTGTAACTTTTCTTGTGACAGTATCAACATTTGTAATTTTATCCGCTGGTATAATTTGACCAACTGAGTATGGTGATGTGCCAGCATTTGTAACAACAACTTGATAGTTTTGATTAATTGCTGAAGAAGTTGTAGCACTGGCAATTGTTTCACCTGAACCTACTGATAAAGCTGGCGATACATTTGATGTAAATGCTTGTGATTGATATAGTCTTCTATATGAAAAAGAAAAGTCAGTTATTGTGTTTGATGTTATGTATTCTTCACCTAATTCAAATAATAATGGTTCAAACTCACCGTCTGTAATGTAAGTATCACTGTATGTTGTCGCAGAATCTTTAGACCTTTCATCAATATCAGCTGAATTGATACATGATGTTCCAGAATATGTTGCAATACTTTCTACATCAGAAACCTCAAAGTCGATAGAGAATATAGATGTGTTATTAGGTGTTGTTACAAATGGAGTAGAACTTGAGATTGTAATTGTTTGTGTTGCTTGGTCAAAGTTAGTGATTGTTTTTGGTTCTTCATTTGAACCAGGACCTGTTATAATTCTTAACTTAGCACCATTATAAGCATCATCAGTATCACAGAAAATTTCACCAGCACCAGTATTAGCAATTGTTACTGTTGTTGTGGTAGCAACATTGACATTACCTGTAATAGAACCAATATCTACATCAAATAAGAAAGTTTTATATTCATATGTTGATGAATCGGATGTATTTGATGATGAATCAAATGCTAGTGTTTTAATTCTTGCTGTACCAATTTTAGTATTTGTAATTGCAGCTGTTGTGTCAACATTAATTGTTGCATTTGAAACGCAATGTAAATCTACGGTTTCTAAACTGTTAATTGGAAAAGAACCAAAATGATTATTTGTATAAACAAAATAACCATAATCAGCAGAAACTCGTTTATTTTGAGTTAATTCAGTTTCTCTTGGTTTATCAATTGTGATTGTTGTTGGTGCAATAGTTTCATATTCATAACCAAACACATATGCTTTACCGGGTGATAATGTAATATTTGTTTGAGCTGTATTTGATGTATTAGTTGCTAGTGAAATCTTAAATGGTTTAACTGTATAATTGCCAGACTCATCAAATGTTCTTCTTGCTAATGTTTCTTCTAATACAGAGTAAATTGGATATTTGTAGTCTCTTGTTAAAACACCATTTTCAACACGAGCAAGTTCAATGAATTGTGTTGTATCTGTTGATGTTAATGAACGAGTAGAAAGTGTTAATTCAATTTTAAATCGGTCTGCACCCGGTGCTTGATAGTTTGAAGCGTCTTGTGCTGGGTCTAATAATGATGTATCTGAGCTTGAAGCTACTGTTGATTCTGTAATCTCAAATCCAATTTTTGCATCTGCGGTTGTGTTACTGTATTTTGAAGTAGCAATTGTTTGAACATTATTTTTAACAAAGAACCCATCATAATAAAATACACCTTCATTTACAGAAAATATTTGACCTGTTCCTACACCAGAAGATGATATGTTAGCCGCTGTTGGAGATGATTCATAGGTAAGAATTGTATCACCGGCGACAAAAGCGTCACCATAAATTTGTTTAATTAAGAGAGTTTTTGGGTCACCAGTGCCTGCATCAGCATCATAAACTTTAATTACTTCTGCTCGTTTTGTTGGAACAGAAATACTATCAACAATTGTAGAACCAATAAAATTATTAGCAGTAACCGTTGAACCAGCATAATCGGAATCTAGTTTAAGATATGTAGCACTTTGTAATGTTGTTTGACCACCAGTAACAACAGATCCATTTTTAAATATATGATTACCAAATCTTTCGATTTGTTTGTTGATGATTGTTTGTGCTTGAGTTAATTCACGAGCCTGAACAGCATAGCCAGGCTTGAACAACATTCGAAGAAACTTTTTGTCCTCATCAAAGTCATCATAATATGGATTTACATTAAAATTGGTATCAATAGTCATTTAGTTCCTCTAATATCTTACTACTAATTTAATATTTTCAGCCTGACCTTCTGCTCGGTCTGTTTTAACTGCATTTTCTGTATAAATGATATCACCTGAATAAGGTTCAAACTCTGGTGAAAATCTTGTAATTACTGTTCTGGATACACCCGATGTTGCGCCTATTAAAGGAAGACCAATCGTTAATGTTCCTTGCACTCTTGTTAACCAAACTTCATTTGATTCTTGGTAATTTAAGTATGCGTAAAATGTTGCATTGTTTGCTGAAGATCCTTGATACACATATTCGTCTTGTGTGTAAGCTGAACCAGCAACTAAAGTTAAATTCGTTGTCTGCGTAATCACAGAATTCGCTGTTGAATGTGATACAGCAGATGTATTACTGTATTTATGCGGATTAATTAAGATTCCATACTGTCTAAATGAAGTATTTGAAGAAATTAATCCACCCTCTGTGGTGTCTATTTCACCGACACGAGAAGCAAACATAATATTTCCAGCGCCTAATTCGTTTGCTGGATTATATGCGTGTCCATATTTTGGCGAAAGAATTACTCTTGTATTTGCACCTGTACCTGACCCATAGATAAAGGCATTTGCTTTTGAGTATCCTGTCCCAATCACTGTTACTGTTACATTCGCTACATTACCACTTGATAGACCTGCGGTCGCTTCTGCGCCTGTTCCATCACCATCGATGTAAACTCTTGTAGAAATTGTAATATTATTACCAGAACCTCCACCATTTGCGGTTGTTGCTGATGATAATGTAATTTTATTGTTTGGAGTATCAACAGTTGAAATATAAGCACCAGTGAAGATACCTGTTCCAGACACAGTCATGTTAGCAGAAACATTAGTTGTGTTTGCTAATGTAAGTGTTGAGCATCCTGTTGTAAACGCAGAAACGGTTACAATACTGTTATAATAACCAGAACCACTTGTTGTTACAACAATGTTTTGTAATTCACCATCAACCACACCTGTTGTGCTTGTTCCATAATCTAATTGATTTGTTGAATATGGTGCTGGAATCCAATCCGATGTTAAGAATTTATTTGATGGTTTAACATTATACATATACTTCCACAAATAACCATCAGCAGTAGCGATGTTACCATTAGAAGTTGTATAGTCACCACTTGGTTCTACGGTTGAGTTCGCTGAACTATTATTTGACATACATTTATAAACATTACGCTCAGATGTAATAATATACATTGGATTAACACCTGAAGTGGTGTTTGCTGATAATAATGTGTTCGCACTTACGGTATCATCATATTGTTGATAAACACCATTTGCGGTCCAATTAATTCTAGGTATAACTAACTCTACATCACTTGCAGTTACTTTTTTAGCAGCTATCATATTGTTCCATGTGAGTTTTTCATCAACAATGGTATCTACAATAGAATCGGGCGATGCTTCGTTAGCATAAGGAACATGATTACCAATATAAACATAGATAACAGGATCGGTGTTACCTGAATTATATTGAGTGTCTCGCAATATCTTTGCGTTTTGATAACCAGTTTTTTTCTTTATAATTGATGTCATAGTATTTTATTTATACGAGTAATATAACAGTTTGTGCATTTGCTGTGGTTGTAAATGCACTTGTTACTGCTAAGTTAGTGTTACTAATAATTGAATCAATAGTTCTTATTTCTCCGTTCACAGCCACATTAGAACCAATTGAAATTATACCGTTTGTGTTTGCAATATTATAGTAAGTATTTGTACCTGTCATGTAAATAGAAGTGTTAGTTACATTTACTGTACCAGGTAATGTTGTATCAACGCTTGTTGATATTGTTAAATCATTTCTTTGGTCAATTGTTGATTTAATATTTAAGTCAGCGTATTGAACAAAACCAGATGGATGTAATAAATCTCTTAATACAGTTTTGTATTCTTTAAATTGTGTTAATGATGAAGTAACATAAGAATAATCAACATAGTAATCTTGGCCTTGAATTCTTCTTTCACTTGAAGAAAGAATTGAATCAGATGTAGTCCAACGACCTGGGAATGTTTGATAGACCGATTCAATTTCAGCATTTGCTGTTGCTGTGCCATTACCATATGCAGTTAAATCAACTTGTGGAATATATTGATAACCTGAACCACCATCAACAACACGAATAGAAACAATTTCACCTGGTTGAACATTACCAATAAATGGTGTAAGTGATTCGCCATCCGACATAAGTGCTGATACTTCAATATTTGCACCTGTTCCAGCCGCAGTATCAATTGTAAGTGTTGGTGGATTAGATTGAACATATCTTTGACCACCCACAGGAAATACACCATATCTTCCTAGTTTTTTGTCTTCAGCAGTAATCAGTAAATCTGAAAATTCAAAATTAACATTGACTGTTGCGTGTGTTGTGTTTGAGATTGCATTGATATATCGTGTTTGATTCATTACAATGATTTTATCACCAACACGAATGTCTGTACCAAAGTTTGTTCCTGTACCAACTATTTCAGCAGTATTGTTTGTAACATTAACTGTTCCTGTTACACGAGATGGTTGAATTTCAATTTGTGTAATTGTTCCGTTTGCATCAACTTCTTTTACAGCTGCAGCTGCACCTTGACCAAATGTTCCTGCTGGATTTGTAAAGACGATCTCATCACCAACATTATAATCTTCACCACCATCATTGATTTGTATTCGACCTATTGATTCAACATAACGAATATTGTGTGTAATGTTACTTGTTGTGTATGTTGCACCGTTAGCATCAAGTGTTGGTGAAATGGAAACTTCTGTATTTGAGAATAATACAATTACATTAGTGATTGGTCCCAAATCATTCATTTCAAATTCAGTTAAAGCATCAGCAATCACTGTGCTAACATTTTCACCAGATGGTATGACTGTTGCTGGGAATCCATAATCTGAATCGGATATATTTACATTGGCATAGTTACCAATCACATCGGTGTAAACAAAGTATGTGTTAAGTGTTGAATTAGCAACACCAGTGGTGTCAACACCATCAATTGCAAGGTCTAATAATAAAGGTGAAATATCTGAAACAGCAACATCGCCACCGTTTTGGAATCCTGCACCCCCATAACCAACAACAATACCATCAATATAACCTTCAACAACATCATCAACGACACCATAACCATCAGCAGCTGCGCCTCCACCTGTTAATAAAACAGGATCACCAACATTATAACTTGCACCACCACTAATAACATTAATCCGATTAACAATAGAAAATGAATCTGCTCTAAGTGTGACTACTGTTCCACCAACAATAACATCGGTTTCAATTTCTTCACCTTGGTCAAATGAACCAACAAGTGTTTTACTGTTAATGAATAATTGAAATGGAAAACCAAGATTTAACTGGTCTGTAATAATTCTTTTTACTGCACGCTCAATCAGCGCTGTTGCGCCAGAGGTAACACCTCTTACTTGTCGATTATTAAGAACAGCAACATCAAAATCACTATAAACAACTTTGATTGTTGAACCATTAGTAGGTGCTGTGTAAAATACTAATTTTTGTGTTTCTTTACGAATATAAAAATCAGTTTCATAAGTTTGTTCTACATCATCAACATAAACAGTAATCTCTGTAAATGGTGATTCTTGAGCCATAACAAATGTTGTTGTTGCGCCATCGCCTGTATAAACACTTCGTATATCTGTTTCAACTTTAAGAATGTTATCAATAACCCATTTACCATCCGAGGCACGAAGAACATTGTTTTTAGGTAAAAGAACATCAACTTCATCATTGTATAACATTCTAAACAGAAGTTTAAATGATTTTTCGTTACCTTTTGCTAAGTATAAAGGTAAAACATTTTTAATTAGGAATTCTTTATTGACCGCAACATCTCTTGGTAATAAATCAGCGTAAGTATTAAAGAAATTTGATTCAAAGTCTTCAATTGAATGGTCAACATCTGAAATGTATCTTAATGCCTTTGATTGTGTTGTTAAGTCATTAAGTTGAGAACCTTGTTTGTTTTCAAGGTATTCATAATAAGCTTCTAAAAAACTAATGAATAGGGGATATTCTTCCCTAACAAATTCAGGAACTTGCCTATTAATTAATAGTGATGTTAGATTATCTATATGAGACATTAGATGGCTTCAAGTGTGGTAACAATAGATGTTACATCTGTTTCATCAATGGTTAAAATTGTGTTTCTAATTGATTGTATTAAACCTTTTTCGGATTCAATTGTCAAACGAATCATTCCATCACTAGCTGTTAATGAACGAATATTAATATCATCGATGGTTATAATTCCATTGTCATAATCAATTGTTCCAGCTGTAGAATCTACAATTTGTCTTTCTGCGTTTGAATCGTAATAAACCGTTCTTAATAGACCTGTTCGTGCATCAATAACAGCTGTTCCAGTCGCACCATATCCACCACCACCAGATATTGTTACAATAGCACGAGTATAATCAATACCTCTGTTTGTAATATTGATTGTTTGTATTGCGCCATTGACAATTACAGCTTCAGCTGTGGCACCTACACCATCTCCAGTAATTGTTACTGTTGGTGCTGTTGTATAACCTGTACCAGGATTTGTAATACTGATTGAAGAAATACCTGAGTATGATTGAGGAACTTCTTCTAATGAAACTGTTCTTGCTACACCATTTGAATCATTTACAACAAACTCTGTTGATGTCAATTTGTTTGATATTGTTCCACGGTGTAAAGGAACATTAAAATTAACAGTATATGTTTTCGTTTCAGCTAATGTTGGTTCAAATCTTTTTTGAACACGAACTAATGTTTCTGAACCATAAAATGCTTCCCAATTTGATTCATCAATATCGTCTTGTAATTTAGATAAAACAAATAAAGCATCAAATTTATCAAGTTCTCGGTTTCTATAACCTAATATAGCATTTCGTATAGATTGTTTCAATGAGGCTTGACTTTGTGTAGTTTTCTTTGGATTATATTGAACTGTATTTTCAATAATTAAATAGAGAAACTCTGGATCCAATATTTCAGTAGAAACGGCAACAATAGATTTTGGTTTAATAATATCATCAATGATTCTTTGTTTTTCTGTTTCTGAAATATAGTAGTTAGCTGATGGTTTTAAAGAAACAAAAACTTTACCATAAACTGGTGGTATATTTTCTTCTCCACCCCATACAGAAATAGAATCTAAGTTTGGATAATTACTTAAAATATAAGATTCATAATCTTTATAAGAAACTAAACGATTTTGTGTAGAGAACTGCGCTACAGCTGAATATTTAATTTGGTCAACAGATTCTCTTTCTGCACCACCAGCAGCTGCACTGATTGGTGTAATTGTAAAGTTGGATAGTGATTCGCCTAATGAATCTGAAATTGAGGTTGTTGCAACATAATTGTTTGCTTTATTTGCAATTGATCCGTTTGTAACAATATAATTAATCGTAACAACAGCTCCGTCAGGAAGTGCTTTACCTACAACATCATTTCCAAAATAAATTTGATAATTACCGTCTCTATCTTCTTGTAAGAAATAAACTTCTGAAGTCGCTGAAATATCTAATACTTCAGAAACTTTTTCATAAACAACTGATGCTGTATTTGATGATGATTGTTGAACACTAACAGTTAGTGTTGTTGTGTCGATGTTTGAATCGGGTATTGTAAATACTTGTTTTGGATTATTTGCTTCATTATGATTGAAAATATAGGTAACATATTGACCCTCATATAATGAAAGATTTTCAAACAAATATGTTGAATTAGCCTTAGTTACAGTTGTGTCATCCAAAACAACAAAGTTATATGATTTGTTGTCGATTTGATCAGATAAGAATGAAAAACCTGATGGTAAGGTTAATGTTCCAGTATTTGCTGTCGATGATGTTGCTTCAAAATTAATTGTTGCGACCGCTGAACGAGTTGAATATGGAATATAACCTAAAGTTTTTGCATGAGATACGGTTGAATCTCTTAATAATGAGGTATCTAAAAATGCCTCATTGGCAACCATGTTTAAATAGTAAGCATTATAATGTGTGTTATATGCTAATATATCTAAAAGTATTGAAAGACCTGAACCATCAAAATCATAATCAGTAAAAGTGTTTTGCTGATTTAGAAATGTTTTTAAATTGGTCTTGATACTATCAAAATCAAGTTCCGTTATTCTTAATCTATCGACTGCCATGTTTATCTAATTCTCTCTAAGAAAAAGTTAATTGTAATTGGATTAGAGTTATTAATTACAAAAAACTCTAGTTCTACTTTATATCCATTTTCATCAGGTGCAGCTACTGCTGTTACCCGAGATGTTCTAACTCTTGGTTCAAAATTATCAATGGTTTCTTGTATTTCTCTTTCAATACGAGCTGCTGTTACTGCATCTAAATTTTCAAATAGTAATTTACGAATATTACTACCAATTTCGGGTTGAAATGGTCGTTCATAGTGGTTTGTTAATACTAAATTTTTAACCGAATTGATAATCGCATACTCATTGTTATGCGTATTAATATCCTTTCTTACCGGATGAATATTGAAATTCAAATCCAAGTCTTTAAAGGTTCTATTTCCATCTATATTTACGGTTGCCATGTCTTATTTATCTCATCCGCCTGCGAAAACATTAGGTGATCCTTGTGCAACAGAGGTGCAACCTGATATTGCATCTCCTATTCTTCCAGAACCTAAACTATTAACAAAAACAGTTGAAGAACCTTTTGCAATTGGAGCTGCGTGTGATGGACACGGAGCACCAGGTAATAAGTGTGTTGTGTTTACATCCGACTGCCTTGACCAAGGAATGCTATTAACAAACACATTTGGACTACCAACAGCTCTGACCATTCCAGAACAATGTGGTATATCTGCATCTCCAATTCTAGTTGCGGCTGGCATTTTTCTCTCTTTTCATTAATTCTTGTAGTTTTTTATTCCATTCACCAATTTCATCATGCTGATGTTCTTCATGTGGTGGTTCAGGAATAACCGGTTTAAATTTTATTAAATTATCAAACTGCTCAGGTATATCATCATAGTTATGATAAGTTTTTAATTCGCCATTTAAAAGAATAACAAATTCGTGCATTATGGGTTCAAGTCAATTCTTGGTGCAACAAACTTCATGTTACCGCCAGATTCAACGGTGTATGTTCCACCAACCAATTCATTATAATTTCCACCAACTCTAACTTCTACATCACCATCAACTTTTAAATATCCATCTTGTTGAACATATATTTCAGCGTCACCTTGCACTGTAATATTACACTTACCCATAATATACACATTATCATCAGCCATTATAATCTGATAGTTGTCTTTAGTAACTTTTTCTACTTTATCACCATCTGGATACCATTCTTGGAATGAACCATTGCGATGAGCTTGATGTATCCTCTCTTTACCTGGTGTATCATCAACCTCAAACACATGACCCGATTCAGTTTCAGTTACACGATTATAAGGATATTGTGCATCATATTTTGTTTCAGGTTCAGACCAAGTAGAATTAAATGTTGGTATATTATTTACAACACTGTCTTTCCGTTCTTGTATATAAGTTTTAGTGATTGTATCACTATCATTCCTTGCTATACGAGAAGTTGTTGGCTCATCTAATAATAATGGATTTAAATTGGCTTTCTCAGCTTCAGTGATTGTGATTCCTGTTCCGTTTGTATTATATATTTTACTTTCTGGTGGTCTTGGTGCCTGTGTTAGTTCTTCATCTGTTCTTGGATCATTAAATGCTTCTTGTCGATTAGCAAATTGTAATGGAATACCAGGCAAAACACCTAACACAACAGGCTCTTGTGCATTTTCTCCATCAGCAAAAAAACCAAAGACCATATCACCTTCTTTAGGTGCAAATGTGTTATTGTCATTTACTGGAAATGATGGTATAGCCCAAGGCAAGTCGTTTGTTGGTAAACGCATCTTATCATCAGCGTGCCAACCAATACATCTCACTCGACACCGGCCCAATTTAAGTGGATCTTTTCGGTCTTCTACTGTACCAACCCACCAAATGAATCCGTTTTTACCTGTAAAGTCTTTTTTGTCTTCGTTTATCATATTAATAATCTAAAACCGCTTCGTTTTGAATAGGATTACTTTCAAATATAAATTCTTGTTTGTTTGATGAAGACGCTACTTCTAATATGGTTTCATGTTTATCAAAACTAATAATATGTCTTGTTGCTGTAATTAAATATTTACCACTTAATGTTGGATCTTCTTCATCATTATCCACACCAAATGATGGGGTGCTAACTGATACATTAAAACCAGATGTTAATTGAAAGTTACCTGGCATTACAAGTTTTAACTTTTTGCCCATTAAATTTTTGAGTATAGCTGTTCTTTGAAAAATTACATTTTCTTGGTCTTGATTGTTTGTAATCATATCGGGTTGATTGGTTTTGATATAATTACTAAACTTTCTAGGTGCTCCAAATATACTCAATGTTTTTTTAGAATCAAACATTCTGTCATTATATGCTTTATCTCTATTTTGTATTGATGAGAAGTTTGGTGCTTCATTACCATGTTCCATTGATGTATAATGGTCAGCATAACTAATGTTTCGTGTTGCATATGTTCGAGTTACTGGATCAAAACCTACAAACTTTCCAGCATTAACACCACTTCTTGTTTTTTCTAATGAATCATTTTGTGTAATGACTTCTAAACTTCTTGCACCTCCCATTTCACTAAATGGGTTTCCGTCTTTTTTGTTTTTAATACCAAAACTAATTTGTAATATATCTTCTTGTGTCAGAAGTGTTGATAATGATGCAAAATTAAAACCAACTAAGTTTTGCCAAAACATAAAATTTGGAGAGTTTCTTATATCAACAGCTCTTTTGGTACACCATTCAATTGCTTCTAATGGTCTTAAATTTGGTATTACAACCTTTCTTAGTCCGATAGAATTTTCATATATTCCACCTAAATTATTTTCTCTTACTTTCAAATAATTAATCAATATCTTTTCAACAATGTCAGAATACTTACCAGTATAACTTTGGTTTATTCTTTGTTGGTCTGAAAATAGTAATTCATCTGAACAAAAATGTAAAATGTATGATTCTGTGGATTGATTTTCATTTTGTCTATTTGTTTGTTTGTAGATTCTAAATGATCGTTTGAATTCTGCAATATCAGAATCAGCATCTTTAGCTATGTTAATAAGTATTGCTTCAGAACCATCAAAAATTAATTTACTTGACAAGCCAACTGAATCGATAATACTAACACTTCCATTAATAACCGGTAACAATAAAGAATCAAATATATTAATTTCAACAAAAATTGAAGAAATATCTATTGGTCCCGCTTTGGTAACCAGTGTCAGTTCTTTTATTTTAAACTGATTTGATTCTTTAACACTTAAATCCATTATTTAATAACTCGTTTAAATTCTTTTTCTACTTCTGGAATAAATTCTTTTTTAAGTAATTTAATCTCTCGTTTGGCTTCATTTACCTCATTCTCGTAATCGTACCATGTTTTTGTTTCTGTTGATATTGATTCTGTAATTGTTGTTCCGTCCGCTAAAGAATAAGAAGTTTGTGATGATCCTACATTTGCATATGTGTTAGCATCAACTTGTAATTTTTCAATGATTTGTGTTCCGTCTGAAGAAGTTCGTGTTACAACTTTAAAATATTCTTTTATGTTATTTGTATCTTGTGCCCACTCTAATCCTGTTTGAACGGTTGTATTAGCTGCACCGTTAGCAGAATATTTTTGATTTACAAAACTAATAAATTGTGAATATTGTAATGGCCAATCGTATTGTGGGTCTATAATATCATTAAACAATAATACCATCCAATGTCTTTCTGGATTATCATAAAATTTATCAGCAATAATTTCTGGAGTATCACTGTCTTTAACAACATACTTATAATATGTTGATTGGTTTTCTTTTAACTCTTTTTCAAATCCAAATCGAGCAATAATGTTAGTAACAGTTTCAGTTCCTGCTGATTGTGTGTTACTGGTATAAAATGTTTTGGGATAGTAATTAAAAAATTTAGCCATATTTTATGATGTATATCTCTTAAAACCTTCTTCTCTATCATCTCTAAAATCTTCTTTAGTGAGATAGGTTGTTTCTTGAAATTGTAATGTTAAGTTAATTGCTGTAGGCATACCTGTTCGACCACGAGATGCAACTATTTCACCTGGAACTTCATACGCTGAAAAACCATTTGGAGCATAATTTATATCAATTGTTGTTAAAACGCAGGTGCCAATTGGAGGTATGTTTGGGTTTTGACCCCCACCATAATAAAATTTAATATCAAACTCTGATGGGGGTATTAAGAGACCTGTTTCCAATCCACCTGATCTTTCTATTTCTGGTGCTTGATGAAATCTAAATCTTTCAATAATCTTTTGCACTTCCATTGCCTCTTTTTCGTCTCTTGGATAAAATACAAAATCAAATTGAAATGTTCTAAATGCTGGAGATGAGTATAACAATTCCAACATTGGGTTTACAACACCACCTGTAGCTGCAAAAGCGCCTAGTTGAGCTGTTGCGGTACCGCCTGTAGCATTAGCTAGTGCATCTGTGGCGGCTTGTTGAGCGGCTCCAGTAAAACCTTTAATTTTATCCATAAAACCACCCTCACTAAGAAAGGCTTGACCTGCACCGGCCGCTAATTGACCAAAACCTTCTTTGCCAGGAGTTAACCCAGCATATTCTTGTGAATGTGTAAACATTAGTGTGTCTGGCATATACAATGCTACAGCATCGGTTGTAAGTGTTGTTGATCTTAATTGATTGGCTAACCCTTTTTTAGAAATCTTTTTTATGGAAGTATCAATGATAGCTTCAGATGATTCTGAGTTACCTTTAAAAAATTTAGTTTGACCAAATATATTTCCAATTCCACTTTTTGCTTTATCAACAGCACCCCCAATAGAATTACTTGCTAAATTCTTAAGTTTTGATAATGATCCGCCTGTTGCTGAATTTATTTGACTTAACCCACCATTAACTTTACCTAATAATTCACCACCAAAATTTGTTCCTGTATTAGAAATAGAACCGCCTTTTGCTTTTACAGGAATATCTTGTTCATTTGCAACAGCACCTTTAAATCTTGACTTCTCTTGTTGACGAATATAAAAGACCATATAATGACCTTTGTCATAGTTACCAACATCGATTGGATATCTGAATGTATTTTGCTCAAACTTGGTACCTTCTAATGCAGAAAGAGGACCAAATCCTTTTGTGTTATCTTTGTTGAAAGTGATGTCGCCGAAGCCAAATAATGACATATTGTTATCCGAGTGTTATAATTGATAGCATAAGTAGTATTTATGCCATATTCTGGAAAATATACACCTAAAAACCCAAGTAAATATAAAGGTGATCCTTTTAATATTATTTATCGTTCAAACTGGGAACGCCGAGTAATGAAGTTTTTAGACGAAAACAAGAACTGTGTTTGGTGGGCAAGTGAAGAAATGCCCATACCATACCGTTCGCCTGTTGATAATAGAGTTCATCGTTACTTTCCAGACTTTATTGCAAGGATGAAACAGAAGAATGGCACAGAAAAGACTTTGATGTTAGAGGTCAAACCAGAGAAACAAACGAAATTACCTACACAAAAAAGAAGAACACAGACATTTCTTAGAGAAACTGTCGCATATGCTGTCAATCAGGAGAAGTGGCGAGCCGCTGACCTGTTCTGTAAAGAACACGGTTGGGAATTCATGCTCATTACTGAAAAAGAGTTAGGCATTTGATATAAATAGATAAATGCCATATTTAATCGATAGAATCAAAGAATCTTTAGCGAAAGAAGGGTTAACACCACGAACTCGTGAAGCTCGTGCATGGTTAATGTCTAAAGTTGAAGAAATGAAAGTCAGCAATACAGCTCTAATGAGATATGCTGACAAAAGTAATACAATCATTGGCAAAATGTATTTTTACTTCTATGATCCTAAAACTAAAGAAAAAATGAGATATTTTGATAAGTTTCCTTTAGTGATACCCGTAGAAGAATATAAAGATGGATTTTTAGGTTTGAATTTACATTACATTCATCCTAAGTTTAGAATAAATCTATTAGATAAGTTGAGTGAAACATTAAACAATGATAATTATGATGAAAAAACAAAATTTAGAGTAACCTATAATTATTTGAAATCTGCATCAAGGTTGTTTGAAGCAACACCTTGTATAAAAAGATATTTGTATAATCAAGTGCGGTCTAGTTTCTTAGAAATAAAGGCAGATGAATGGGACATAGCCGCACTATTACCAGCTGAAAACTTTAGTGGGGCTACAACAGACCAGGTTCACGCTGATTCAAGGAAGAAATTTTAATGTCATTCTCACCAAACTTATTCTTATCAAATGTAAAAGGAAAAAGTGGTTTAGCAAAACCCTCACGATTTGAGGTTATTCTACCTATTCCGCCTTATGTTAGTGATTTTGTTGGTAACTCAATTATTGAAAAAATACTAAACTTTCCTAATTCAGTATTCAATGATGTATCAGATGCTATTAATTCAGCGATTGGTGGTAATAGCGGACAAGATGAATTTTCAAAATCAGGTAATTCATCTTTAACACGATATCTATCACTTCAATGTGAAGCGGCTGAATTACCAGGTCGAACACTCGCAACAGCAGATGCTAAGATTTATGGTCCAACATTTAAAGTTCCATATCAATCACAATATGCAGATATGAACTTAACATTTTTATGTACCAACGATTTCTATGAAAGAAAACTATTTGATCGTTGGTTAGAAGCAATTCATCCATCAGACACAAATAACTTGAGATATCCAAAAGGCGAAAAATCTCGTTATATGTGTAATATTAAAATTATTCAGTATGATGAATTTATTAAAAAGATTTTTGCAGTTGAATTGTTAGATGCTTTTCCAATAGGAATTGCACCTCAAACACTCAGCTGGTCAGAAGATAATTTCCATCGGTTAACTATACAATTTGCTTATCAAAAATATAGAGTAACATACGATGGTGGTTATGATTTAGGTCAAGCAGCCGCTTCACTATTTGGTGCAGCTGGTGCAAGACTATTGCCATTTGGCAGTGCATTTTAATTATTAAAGCGAGGATATTATGTTACCCAAGTTAGATGTGCCTACCTATGAAGTGAATTTGATATCGACAGGAAAACCTATTCGATTTCGACCATTTCTAGTAAAGGAACAAAAGCTCTTTCTTATGGCATCTGAATCAGATGATCCAAAAGAAACAGTTCAAGTTATACGACAAGTTTTAAAAAACTGTATTATAGATGAAGTTGATGTTGATTCTTTACCAACATTTGATTTAGAATGGTTGTTTATCAATCTTCGAGCTCGTTCTGTTGAAGAAATTGTCAATTTACGCTACAAGTGTAATAACAATGTTAAAGATGAAGAAGGTAAAGATGTTAAATGTTCAGGATATGTTGAATTTGATGTTAATCTATTAGACATTGAACCAAGTAAAAATCCAGAACACACAAACAAAATTCAAATTACTGAGAATCTTGGTGTTGTGTTAAGATATCCAACATTTGAGATGGTTCAGAAATATGAAGGTTTACAAGAAAATGATTTAATGACGAATGTTTTAGTGGATTGTATTGATTACATTTATGATAAAGAACAAATGTATTATGCAAAAGATACTACAAGAGATGAACTCATTGAATTTGTTGATAGTTTACAACAAAAAGATTTAGAAAAAATTAAATTATTTTTTGATACAATACCTGAAGTGAAGAAAGATGTAACTTTTGATTGTCCTAAATGCAAATATAAGGAAGAAATTGCAATTAAGGGTATTCAAAATTTTTTCGTCTAATTTTTCGTTATGATAACCTAGGGAACTACTATCAGACAAACTTTGCATTAATGCAACATCACAAATATAGTTTGACTGAGCTTGAATTAATGATTCCTTGGGAAAGAAATATCTATATTAATATGTTAATAAAATACTTGGAAGAAGAAAAAGAAAGATTAAGATTACAACAACTACAAAGAAAAAATAGGTAATGGCTGATAAACAACTCACCGAACAATTAAAAGTGTTTAAAGACCAATGGGCTAAAGACCTTGGTTATAAAGATTTTAAGGATTATCAAAAAGCCAATAAAAAAGGCGGAACACTCCAACAACGACTAGAGCGTGGCGAAGGTGTTTTTGAATCTATTGGTGGTGTTGTTGGTCAAAAAATTAAAGGTATCAAAGACAAAGCCAAGTCTATTAAAAAAACATTTACAACAGTAAAAGGTTTTAGAGAAGGTGTTGCTGGCATTATACCAGGTGATAATCTTTTAGGTGCTTATGTTCGTGGTAAAGTAAGAGGTCGTGAAAAAGACGAAGAAAATTCAATGCCTAATATGGCAGATGTTTCACCATCAAAAATGGCTGGTGGTGATATGTCTTCTTTGGCAAAAGATGTAGCTACTATTCGTCAAGCTGTTACTACTCTTTTAAATTTTGAAAGGGAATCTCAAGAACAAAGCGAAAAACAAAAACAAGCAGAATTCTTAGAGCAACAAGATGCAAAAGAAGCTGAACTAGAAGCCTCAAGAGTTTCACCAGAATCTATGTCAGTTAAAACCACATCACCTCAAGGTGGCGGTGACGAATCTGGTGGCGGTGGATTCTCAGATATAATTAGTAATATACTCGGCGGTTTTAAAAAAGGATTTAAATCTATATTTAAACCATCAAAATTAATCAAGGTGTTAGGTAAAGTTTTTGTTATTGCAACAATCATCATATCTTTATTCAAAGGCATTACTGCTGGTTTTGATAGATGGAAAGAAACAGGTTCTATATCTGAAGCAATTATTGCAGGTCTCGGTGCGGTTGTTGACTTCTTAACATTCGGTTTACTTGGTGAAGATACCGTTAGAAGCGTATTTGATACTGTTGGTGGTTGGATTACTAAACTAAAAGATGTTATTGTTGATACATTCTATGATGTTAAAGATTGGATTGTAAATAATATTGGCATTCCTGAGTTTTCAATTCCAACATGGGTAGTTGCACCTCCTGTTAAAGCTATCAATGAAGGAGCTAAAGCGTTTGGATTTAATCCTCCTTTTCCTGAAAAAATAACCATAGGTCCGTTCTATCCATTCAAAGATAACAAAACAAGCTCTACACCAGAATATTCTCAACGACCACAAAAAGAAGAAGAACCTGAAAAAACTAAAGTAGAAGAAATGTCAACAGATGTTGGTGTTTCTGCACCACAAGATATGCCTAAACCAGAAGACCTTGGTGCTATGGCACAATCTAAAGTAGAAAACTTAGGTATGCAAATGAAAGAGGGCATTCCTAAAGTCGATGAAAAATCTCCGTCACAAATATCAGATATGATGACTGGTGATAAAGCCGGTTCAATGTTTGGTGGTTTAGATTCTTTAGTTCAACAATATGGTGGTGACGAAGCCTCTGAATCATTGAAAAAAGATCAAGGCAAATTACAGAGCTTCAATGAATCTGGTGGAATTGCTGGTAAATTTGGAGAAATGGGTCAAGCATCAACCGGTGTTGGTGCAAGTATGGATAATGCAACACAATCTATTGCTGATAAAATTAAATCAGGAGGAGTTGAATCTGGACCTTCTATGCCTAATTTAGGTCAAAAAATAGGCGAAAGTTCAGCTGATGTTGAAACAGGACAGAGGATGGAATCTACTCCTGATATGGGAAATGTATTCAATTCACCTCAAATAACAAATAATAAAGGTTCAATGGGTAAGAAAAAACTTCCACCGGTTGATGTATTTAATTCTGATTTTGCTAATTCGTTAATGAGAACATAACATGGCAGATACATCACCTAGCCCAGCAAAAGAAACTGGATCCAGTTTAACAATACTTCCTGATATTATTGAAAACTTTTCAGCAATCGCTAAAGATTTAGTTGAATATGTTAAACTAAGAACCGGTGTTGATATTGTTCCTCAAGCGCAAGCGGTTGAACCAACTCCAACACCAACTCCGACACCAGAAGTGTCTGTTGATGTAGAAACAGAAAAGAAACCAAAAAGTATTTTTGGTAAAATATTAGGTGGAATAATTAAAATGTTTTCACCCAAAGTTATTATTGGTGCATTAGCGGCTGCAGGTATTGTTGCTGTATTAGCCTCTGATATGTTTGAGGGATTCAGACAATCTTTCTCAGAGTTTACTTCTAATTTGTGGGATAAAATGAAAGAAGGGTTCGCTGGTATTGGTGAATGGTTTTCTAATTTATTTTCAAAAGGAGGTGAACTTATATCTAATCTTTATGATGGTGTTGCTGAATTTATTCAACCATTTAAAGATAGAGTTGTAGAGTTCTTTACAAGTATTGGTGATTATATTTCAGAAAAGTTTGCATCTGTAACGGCTTTCTTTGGTAAATTTGAAATATTTGGTAAACAAGACAAACCAAAAGTATCAGCACCTCCAGCGCCACCTAAAATAAAAAAAGAAGATGTTGAAAAAATACAGAAGAAACAACTTGAAAAAGAGGTATCTAAACAAGTAAAAATACAAGAAAAACCAAAAGAAGAACCTAAGGTAACAAAACCTAAAGTAGCGGAACCAACTCCAACACCAGCAAAAAAAGAAGAGCCTGTAGCACCAACTAAAGTTGATTCAGAAAAACAACAACACCTTGATTTGTTTGACAAGTATATTAAAGTAGTAAAGAGTAAATTAGAACAAGATGATTATGTTGGTGCATTTGAAGCAAACAGATACACGATGCTTGCTATGAAGCGTTTAACTAAATGGGCGGATGAAAATGGTGATGAAAAAGATAAAAAGATTGCAAAATATCTTTTAAATGAAGCAAGTGTAAGACACATTAATTTAAAGAAAAAAGCATTAACACTTCAAGGAGCATCTGCCGCTGAAATTGAACGAATTGAAAAAACCAGAATAGGTAAACCTCCAAAATCTGAAGAAAAAACTGAAGTAGGTAAACCAACTCAAGTTGTAAGTGGTATGGAAGACACCAAGGCGATGATTATTCAACATGAAGGTAAGAGAAACAAACCTTATAAAGATTCGTTAGGACTTTGGACCGTAGGCGTAGGACATCTAATTGGTGATGGTAAAACACTTCCACCTGAATGGAATAAAACATTTAGTGATGAAGAAGTAATGAACTTATTTGAAGAAGATTTTGCTCATCATAAGAAAATTGCAGAAGAAACACCCGGCTACCAGGCAGCCAATGAAGGCGGTAAAGCAGCCTTTATAGATTTATCATTTAATATGGGTAAATGGTGGCCAAAATGGCCAACAACAAAAAAACTACTTGAAAATGAACAATTTGAAGATGCTGCTGGTGCAATGAAAGACAGTAAATGGTATACTCAAGTAGGAAATCGTGCAGTAACCATTACAAGTTTAGTAGCGCAAGCTGGTGATGGTCGTGGTGAACAAATTGCTAGTGGTTCTAATGAAGTGGCTATAACTAAACGCTCTATGTCAAAACCAGACACACCAGTTGTTGTTAATGCACCAAATACAGTAAATAATAATATTGTAAATAATGATATAATACCTCAAGCGCAAGATAAAACATCAACATCAAATTCTCTTGTAGGAAGAATGACATAAAAAAATACCCACCGAAGTGGGTATCTTTCATAAGATTAAATCTTAGCCTTCAGCCAAGTTTTTAAAATAATCTAAATCATCATCACCATCACTGGCAATAGCTGCATCGACTTGGCTTAAACCAGAATCGAGTTCATAATTACTTGGTGCGGCCGCTTCAACGATTGCATCTTCTGCTGTTGTTCTTGGTGTAACTTCACCTTCAAAACCTAATACTTTATCTAATCGTGCTTTTAACACATCATAAGATTTAAAGTTCTTTTCTTCCAAGAATTCTTTAAGTGAGTATTCTTGTTTCCATAAGTTTTCAAGTTTATCATCATCACCGCCCATAACAGGTTCTTTATCAGCGAATTCAGATTTATCATAGTTACGGTAACCTTCAACATTTCGAATCTTTAACTTGAAGTTTGCACCGTCCCATAGATCAAATGGGTTAACAGGCACTTCATCAGCAAATTCTGGATTCATTGCTTCAGTAATCTTATCAAAGATTTTTTTACCAAACTTAAATAATCTAACTTGACCTTCATTTTCAGGATGAGCAGGATCAGAAACAACTAGAATGTTAGAGATGTAATGTAATCGTCTCTTTTGTTTTCTAGCAATCTCTTTGTTTGCTTCAATGCCTGAGTTCCATAATGTTGAGTTGTATTCAGAAACAGGATCTTTTTGGTTCAGAGTTGTTAATGAGTTCTCAATATACCAACCACCAGGACCTTGGAATCCATGAGAGAACACTCGAACCCATGGCAACGCATCATCACCATCTACTGCCGGTGCTGGTAGAAAACGAATAACGGCCATACCGTTACCAGCTTTATCTACTTCTGGTTTCCAAAATCGTGTATCTTCGTTTGAATTTGAATCTTGGGTGGGATTAGTGGTTGTTTCAATCGCTTTAGTTAATTTATCTAAACTAGAACGATTGCGTTTGAGATTAGCAAAGCTATTCATATCGTATTTTCCTTGTATATAATTGTATTAAATGTATTACTTCTTATCCACATATTTCATAATATAATGCTATTTAGTATTCTCATTAAGAAGTTTTTTGAGAATTAGTTTATATTTTACTACATCTCTTGGTAGAAATGCGGTAAACTTTAAAACTTTTGTTCTAAATTCAGGCCATCGTATCGTATCAGAAATCTTACTACTCCACATAGGAAAGAAGTTTAGAACTGAGTTTAAAATACAAAGGGTTTCAACCGTTATATCTCTTTGTAGTGCCATTGTTAAGAGTTTAGGATATTCACCATTTGTTTTAATCAAGTCATTTGGATTGCCATCAGCAAATAACTTTTTACAATCGCTCTCAAAGGTATAAGAAAGTGATTGTAAAACCTTTTTGTGATTGAGATATCTTTTGTTTGCTTCGTCTGTTAATAGTTCACCAACCCATACATTTTCTTTTTCGATGAAATTGTAAACAAGAAATAATATCATCTCATCTCTATCTGTAATTTTTCTGGATAGTTTATAGAAATGGTATTTGTCTTTTCTGTTTTCGAATTGTTCAGGTGTGACATTTGTTTTACCGTGATATTTGAAGAAATCAAATGATTCTTTGGTAAAGTGGAGTTTAAGAGCATTATATAAAGTGTAAGTTTCGTAACCTGTCATAAAATAAAAGGGGAGTTTTGTAGAGTTCTCCCAAACTCTATAATAAAATTACCACCAGCCAGTTAATTTACCGACTAATTCAACCACTACTACTGCTACTGCAACATTAACGATTGTGTTAAGGTCTAAATGTAAATCAGCCATAATAGTTCTCCTTATTATAGGTTGGGTTGTTATTTTTGTGAGACAACAACAAAACTCAAATGGGCAGTCTATTGCCCTTATCTTTTAACATATTATTATCCATTGCATCACTTTCTAATCTAGCCTTTAGATTAGCATTACATAGTGTTGCAGCTACTTCTATTTCTAAACCAGTTTCTTTACAATAAGCTGTTATTGCTTCAATGTAATTATAATCGGTGCGTGAAACTAAATCATGTATTTCTTTGGCAAATTTTGCCATTTCATCTTTTGTTGGCATAATCTTTTACTTTTTAATGGGTGCTGGTTGATAATCGGGTGTTTTAGAAGTATAGGCATATGCAACACAAACAGCATCTATTTCTGAAGCATATGCACACCTTACTGATAATGGATCAATACCTTTTTCTATTGCATCGGTTACATTCTTAGCCATCAATTGTCTATCTTGTAAATGATAATATTGATATGTACCAATACAAGATAATATTATAATTGTCAAACAGATACCAAAAGTCATATTTAATTTCTCACTCATTGAACTTCCTTATCATTATAAAAAATATGTTTTCCAATTACAGCTACTTTATCTAAGTTCTTACGCCAAACTGGTCGAACATAATCAGCGTGATAGAATAAAGCACCTTTTGATGGGTCATTCATTTTATCATGGTTAGCATATATATCTACTGCTAAGTTAATGATATCATTATACAACACTTTGTTGTATCTTGTCAAGTATTGCATTGATTGTTTGCCTTCACAATACCACGAAAACTGGCAAACACCTCTATATTTAATTTGTTTAACGACACCACAAATGGTGTTTGGAAAACCATCACTGTTTACACGATTCAATGTAACCATGGCCACAGCAACTTGACCACTTAATGGTTCATGTGCTGATTCAAAAAAAATATTTTCAGCTAAACACATTACTTCTTTTTGTGTTTTACTGGTTAGTTGGTCATATGATACTTTATGTTTGAAGTCGCTTTTTTCGTTGGCTTCTATTTGAATGGCTTTTGAGCCTGTTTGAAATATTAGAAAACATACTAATATTGTCAGAAGCGGTGGAATAATATAAATCAGTCCTTTACGCATACATTCTCCTTTTTGTGAAGATGTGAGTTTATTTATGATCCTAAAGTAACTCACCACACGATTGGCACAATAAAACAGGGGGTTCTTTACTCATTTGTTGTTTAAACCCACACTTTTTGCACACTTTTTCATCATTAAACATCTTATCATTTGGAAATCCATTCACATGAGCCTGTAACGCTTCTTCGGCAGTTTTATGCTTTCCAAATATTCTATCCCAACCATCTTCATAAGCAGTTGATGGTCCTTTTGATTTTATACTGTCACCAGTAATATCATTTTTTGCAGCCATTTAGTTTCCTATGCTAAAAATATTGTATAAAGCCCAAGTATAACTAATATAGCCCCACCAACTTTGATCAATAGTGAAACAAAGTTACTAAAGAAATACATTAACATTCCAAGAAAAATAACAAACCAAACATCAGCAATATCACCTGTTGTTAATTCTAATGGTGTGTTATCTTCAATATATTCTTTTACTTCTTCAATAGGTTCTGTTATAATTGGCATAGTTTACCTCACACTGTATCATAATATTCATCAATAAAAAAGTTCAAACCTCGTAAATAATCTTCTTTTTCTTTTACAAAGATTTGAGTATCACCATTTGCCACAGCAATAGCAACTACAATCTGGTTGATTGGTCGACCAGTTCTTTCTTCAAACATTTCTGCATATGCTGAACACTGCATAAAATAGTTTTGAATCCATTCTTCATTCTTTTCTTTACTGGCTGTCTTAAAATCAATTACAGATAATTCACCATTCCATTCAGCAATACAATCTACACGACCAGCAATCTTTAATTTGTCGGAGTATAATGCTTGTTCAAGTGAATATATTTTACCAATATTAGCATCTAACTTTGGTTTTATTTTATTGAACAGTTCTTTTGCATCAGGCATGACTGATTGAAGTTTTAATGGAGATAGTTCGTTGAGTAAATAAGTTTCACACAATGAATGTAATCGTGTGCCTCTTGTTGATGCTTGTGTTGATATTTTGTTGGCAACTTCTTCACCAACTCGTTCTCTCCATTCTTGTATTGCTTTTTTATTATAAGCAGATAGAATGGTGGTTACAGAAGGATAGGCATCACCATTTGGTGTTACATACTTACGGCTGCCATTTTCAGTTTTGGATTGTAAGTCAAAATCCAATTCTGGCAAATTCACAAATTCAAACATTATATACCAAATTTCTTCTTATGATCTCTAACAATCGATTCGGTTTTAGCCCGTTTGATTGTTTTGTTTTTGGCATAACGGTCTGCAAGAGGACTGCCTGGATTCTTTTCAGCAATTTTTGCCATCACTTCTTTAAATCCATCATCAGTTTTTGCATCCATATTATCGCCAACTCCACCAACAATTGTAAATCCTGTTGGCACCTGTTCGATGTGTGAATTATTTTTAAGTAATTCTTCTTTGCTAGATATAGACATCATATCTTCAAAGATTTCACCTGTTTCTTTATTTTTAAAATGATATATTGGCATAATCCATTTCATACCACGAAGGTATTTCCCTTTTAGTCCATTTTGCAATGTGTCTTTTTCTTTCGTTGTAGTATTTATGGTATGATTCCAATACATCTCCAGGAACTTTACATTCATCTGGCATAGCCGGTGTTGGTGCAAAGAAAACACCATCAGGTATATTTGCTGGTGGTGTTTCTAGCATTTCCAATAAACGGCTACAAGCGTGCTGTTTTCCATACCGAAAAGTATATTCTTGGAGTAGGTTCTTCCACAATGAAAACAGCCACTTGTAGTTCTGTCGATTAGCTCTCGTCCATATTCCACTTGGATGATTGACATGAGAAGCTTTCATCAATTCTTTTTCTTTTGGCCCATCCGTCAACCGCCACCGTTTAATCTTACGACCATTGGCCGTTTTACCATAATATTCTTCACCATCTAAAACTCGGTGAGCGGTCGACATCAGCTGGGCATACTCGATACACATTTTAGTTGAATGTTTATCCAAGTGCATTTCAGCACATTTTTTTGGATCATTATGCAAATAAAAGATATTCATTAGAACTCACTATCATAGATAATGTTTTCTTGTATTTCTTCTTGTTTAATAATACCAACTTCTTTTTCTAATTCTTTAAATCGTTTAGAAGACTGAACTTTTGCTTTAAGTTTTTCGTTTTTCCAAACTTCCTGTAAAAGAATTTTATTTGCTTGGTCAGGAACATATCTTAACTTGACATATGCACGATAACCATCTTTAGCGTGTATCAATGACATATGCTCTCTTTGAACACCAATCATATTAACTTGTGCTACAACAACTTTGGTTGTTCTATCAATTTCTCTAATCACTTCAGAATCAAGTGAACCAACTTCAGTAGCATAGTCTTTTAATAAAGCACTCGTGTGTGATGAGAAGTTAGCAGCTAAATCTCGTTTAGCAGACAATGTTGCTTTATCGATAGCAAACTGCATATCTTTAGAGTATTCGGTACCAACAGCATACAGATTACCATCATCATCAGTAAGTTCAGCATTATACCAATCTGGATAAGATACTTCAACACCAGGTTCGGCTGTTTTTGTTGAACCACTACTCATCTCAAAACCTGTGGTATATTTTACACTACCACAACCAGTAGCAAGTAACGAAGCAATCATTACTGCAATTAACTTTTTGTTTTTCATACTGTATTTCCTCTTTTCATAATATAAATGTAATTATTAATCACCTTTCGCTTATTAAATGGTATTGAATTTATTAAAGTTTCCATTTCCGCTTTATTATATTTCATTTTAAAGTCACGATTAGAGCTCGTAAATAATACCATCATAAGTTCTTTTGATGTAAGTTCACCATCAGGTAATAATGCAACCATTCTATTTTGAGTAGATGGTAACACAAAATTATAATTATATTCGGCAAACTTTTCACCATAAACTAAGCTGTAAATTCCATTAACATAAGTGTAAATTAATAAAGTTCCAGGTCGATCCACATAACCTTTTATAATAATTTCATCACCTTCATTGTATTGATAGTTTGTATTATACAACTTAAATTCTATTGGATTTTTATCAATCTGAACATCAGCCCGAATTGAAACGGTGCATGAATGATAACCAATTCCTTTATTTGTATTTACTTCTTTTGTTATAACTTCTTTAATATATCCTTTTTTATCGATAATGGTGTCTTTTTGAACCACGCAATTTTCATTCTCACATTGTTCAAATGAAACTGTACCAAGTTCTTCGCCAACAACTTTAGCAATAGCATCTTCTTTTGCCATTTGTTCAGCGAGAATACAAGCACTTTCTTCTGAAGTATCGGGACCATATCGATATTCGCCAACACCGGTTACAACTTCAGCATTAGCAAACATGGATGTTATTAATAATGGAATTAAAAGTTTTTTCATTACGCTGTTTGTAAGTTATCTGTTATTTCAACAACTGGTTCAGCTTGTAAATCACCTAATTTTGAAATAGATGGTTTTTTCTCAACTTGACCAGGTGTAAATGTTGTATTTAAAACACCAACTCGTTTCATGTATTCTTTAACTTCTTCTACATTTACTAATTGATATGAAACAACTTTACGGCCTTCTTTTTTGATTCGAATAATGCCATTAGCATTAGTTTTGATATGCCACATATAAGTTGAAATACGATACATATAGATTTCTTTTCCAAGAAGCGTATCAATTTCATCTCTTGTTACTGCATTTCCAGAAATCATTAGTGTAAGTAATTTCTGAAACGGTTTAAGTTTCACTTTTTTCATAATATAATTCCTCATTTTTATATTTTTAAGTTACCATCATAACACAACTTTACCGAAAAGTCAAGCATTATCGCCTCATCTTTGCCTGATCCTCTAAATCTTCTTTTTTGAATACAGGAACGGCATTAGATTTATGTAAGGTACCAATACCAATCATCGCTGTGCCGGTATAAACTTTACCTTGTATAGGTTTTGTTGTAGAACCTGATGTGGTCACCAAACTTTGATAATTCGGTGTTTCTCTAATAACCACACCGGAAACAACAGGATTTATTTTTGATTCAATAGGTATAATTCTAACTTTACTTGGACGCCTAGAAGCATTAATCTTCTTTTTGCTTTTACGCATTGGCTTGTATTTGTTTTGCACATAAATTATCATAATGTATCCATTATATCAGGTTTTAAGGCAAATGTCAAGGGGGTGCGTGGTTGAATTTTGAGAGAGAGTATAGGAGATAAACTCAACCACGGCTTTAAAGGATTTACTTTGTTTCCCAGAACCAAGGTCCATCGGAATCATTGTATTTGTCGATATCATTTTGCATATTAGTAATATGATTCCAATATGCAGCTTCTTCATCTTCAGCTATTAATTGAGCTTGAAGATTTACTTGTTTTTCTTTATTTTCTTGTGAAATATCATTTAACTTTTTATTGATTTTCTCTAAACTCATAACAATCTCCTTTATCATTATGTGAATAGGATAACATAGAATTAATTAAAAGTCAAGCTTTTTTACAGATTTTTTATATCACTCCACTGTTTTAACTTTAATCTTTTTGCTTGAGCATATTGACCAATGTTTTCTTTTTTGATGAATCCTTTTTGTATCAATATTTCCATCATACACATTAAGTCGCCAAGTTCAGCTTCAAGCCTTTCAAAACCACCATTAAAACGAATTATTTTGGATGCCTCTACTGTTGTTTCAGCACTTTCTTCCATTAATATAGTTAAGATTTCATCTCTTTCATTGTTCAAAATAATCTACCTTGACTTTCTTGTAACAGAGATTGTTGATGGTCTTCTTCTCTGATAGATTCTTCCATTTCTTGTTGTTTTAATGCCGCCAATCTATCTTCGAGTATTTTAATTTCTTGTCTTAAATGATCCAAATAACTTGCCATGAATTTTCTCCTTAACTTATGAAATTATCAGCTATACCTAAATCAATGACCTCTTGTGGTGTGAGCCAAACATCTGATGGAGGCAACAATCTTTTTTTAATTGTTTTTTCATCCAAATATGTAGCTCGTTTTAGAACATCAACCATTCTTCGGTTCAATGATTCTGTTTCTTTGAATTGTGCCGTCAAGTCATGGTGTTTTCCATAAATCTCACCGGTATATTGATGACACATAATACTGGTATTTTTACCAATATATCTTTCGCCTTTTAATCCTGATGTAAAGACTAAAAAGGCTGCACTCATCACATTTCCTATTCCAAATGTTCTTATCTTACGGTGTGAATTGTGCATAATATCAATCAATGCAAAGGCGTCAGTTAAACTTCCACCCATTGAATTGATAAACAAGGTTAAAGGAACTTCCGTTTCGAGTGTATTTTCATACGCTATCCATCGGATTATTTCTGTTACACTTTCGTCTGTAATTTCACCGGATAAAAAGTTAATGTGGTGATTTAATAGGGCTGAATTAATTCTTTCTGAAGAAAGGAGAAAATCATCCATGTTTACATCTGAACTTTTAGGTGGTCGTTGTTTCTTTCTCGTCATGTGTATGCCATTCGTAAGCTGTGTTGATAATAGAAGTTAAATCATACTTCGGCGTATATTTTAAAACACTCTGTGCCTTACTTATATCAGCCATTAAACTAGCTGCATCACCTTCTCGTCTTGGATTCGTTTTATATTCAATCTTCTTACCAGACACTCTTTCTAATTCTTCAATCACTTCTTTGATTGTATAACCGTGTCCGATACCTAAATTAAATATATCAGATTTTCCACCACTTGAGAGGTAATTAGCCGCACTTAAAATGGCTTCTGCCACATCACTTACATGGACATAATCTCTTACACAAGTTCCATCTTTTGTATTATAATCATTACCATTTAATTCAAAACCACCATCAATACTCATAATCAATCTTGGTATTAAATGGGTTTCTGGTTCATGTTCTTCACCAAACTCACCTTCAGGATCAGCACCTGTTAAGTTGAAGAATCTAAAAATGACATAGTTCATTAATGATTTTTCAATAGTTTGTTCGGCCATCATTTTACTATGACCATATGGTGAATTATATGTTGTTTCATCTGTTTCAAGGATTGGTGTATCTTTTGCTTTATAGACAGCCGCTGTTGATGCAAAGATGATATCTTTCAGTCCTACTTTGTTCATCGCATTAACTAATGCACAAGTTCCGCCAGTATTTACATCATAAAAAGATGTAGGTTCTTTGACTGAAATACCAGCTTCAATTCGAGCGGCTAAATGAATCACTAAATCAAATTGAAAATTACTAAACAAGATATCTAATCTTTGTCTATCTC
>Ga0255753_1000903_pt1 | contig 37015 bp, 44 predicted proteins | sample 041ome_10_FD_179953 | JGI IMG/M metagenome (GOLD analysis project Ga0255753, IMG submission 179953) | Coastal salt marsh microbial communities from the Groves Creek Marsh, Skidaway Island, Georgia - 041412US metaG (version 2) | ecosystem: Environmental > Aquatic > Marine > Intertidal zone > Salt... | reverse complement strand
CCCGCGTCTGTGCGAAATGAACGAACTGCCCGTGGCCTCCCCTTTTCCGCCAAAGGTGCCGCCCTATGGCGCAAGCTTGCACCGGCTGGTCTTCTGGCGGCTCAACCGAAAGACCCCTGAACTGGCACGGGAATTTGCGCGGGCCGTGGACCATCGTTACTTCGGCACGGGCCAGGAAGTGCGCACCGCCAGTCAGCTGGCCAGTGCCTGCAAAGCCCGCGGCGTGCCGCTTTCGCTTAAGGAGATCAAAGCCGCCGAAACGGACAATCGCGCGCAGAAAGACCTCGATGCGGCTTACGAACGCGCCATTGCAGATGGCATGTTCGGGGCACCCTTCATGGTGCTCGACGGCGAAACCTTCTGGGGCGCGGATCGCCTCGATCATCTGGAGTTTCGGCTGAAGCAGAAAATCAAGGCGCCACGTGGCTTCGAGCCCTTTTCCTTCACCAGTCCCTTCACGTCTCATAACGGCCCGCTCTTTGTGAAGTGCGGAGCAAAGAAGGCCGTCTTTGGCTTTCGGGTCGACGAACGTCACCTCAACCCGCGCGATGTTGTCCATGGCGGCTGGATGACGAGTTTCGTCGATGTTGCGATGGCCCAGTCGGCGCTTTACGAATTGGGCGTCGTTGCACTGACCCCGACCATTCACCTGGACGCAGATTTTCTCGCACCAATCTATCCCGGGGCCTGGGTCGAGTGTGATGCCAAGCTGGTCAAATCCACCCGCACCATGAATTTCGTCGAGGCGACCTGTTACGCCGATGGTGAGGCCGTTCTGAGGTCCTCGGCGGTTTACCGTAAGCTGCGCGAGATGAAAAAACGCGTCGGCAAAAATCTGTCCCCGACTGATTGATCACATCACCTGGTCGGTGTGAGGGTGAATTTCACGGACAGTTGTTGTGGGCGCGCCATCTTGCAAGGTCATGGCCTTCAGGCGGAAGAGCACATGGGTTGTCGGAATAGCCGCGGAGAGCATTGTATCGCGCGATTTGTTCCGTGGACAGCAACTCAGGCGTTTTGAGATGGGTTACAAGATGTGTGTAGCGCAGCTGACCCCGCGAAGTGGATATCTGGCCTAATTTTCGTTTCAGGGTTTCTTCGGTGATGGTCTGGTTTCTGAATCCCTGCTCAAGCTCCCGTTCCAGCCGGATGTGTGCTTCACCCTGTTCAATTGCCTGTGCCCGCATCGATTCATAAATTTTAGTGATTGCCCCGACCTGGTCCTGGCTCAGAGGAATCTCATCTTTCAGCTCCAGAAGATGCGCCGGTCCAGGCACGCCGTTCAACTCGGCCGCCTTTGCAAGCCCCCAAACCGAACAGCGCTGCAATTTGTCGATATCAGCAGGCGACAGGCTCTTAATGTCCCGATTTTCCTGGCCGCTGTATTGTGAATGGGCCCCTGTTTCCGACTGTGCGGGAAGGGTGAAGAAAACCAGAATTGCAAGAATTACAAAACCTAAGCGCGTGTTCATGATTGGCTCCTGATCAGAAAATAGGCCTGCTTCTTGCCAGTGATCGTGCCTGTAAGACGTGATCATAATCATGTTGGATCAACTGTTTCATGAACTGTTGGCAGAATCTGGCCGACACCATCATCTGGATCGGGGCCAAACCCTTTTTCATCGGGAAACACCTGTCCGTTCAATTCACCTGTTGCGTCGCGGTGCTGTGGATCTGGTGCGTCCACAATTCGATGGGGCCACCTTGTTGCTGCACCATTTGTCCGGGTCAGGGATAATTGCCGAGGCTTCGATGTATGCTGCGCAGTACCATTGCGACTGCATCTGTGTTGAGCCCGCGGAAGTGTTCTCGATTCCGCGCAAGCGCGTCAAAGACAGGCTCCATCGTACGCCGGAATTATATGAGCACTGGGCCGCTTATCTGGCTGTTGAGTTGCAGAACGCGCGACATCGAAGTGAATTGCTGGTGAGGAAGACTGTCGCGGAACGCTTGTCTGGCTGGATTGACTGGAACGGTGCATTGCCGCCGAAGGGTGGCTGGAAGTATGTCGCACAGGAAATTGGGGTGACGCCCGAGGCGCTTTATCGCGAAATAAAGAAGCGTGGTGGCAAGTAGACAACAGCACAAAGTTGGGTCTGCACGTTGTTCGATGTCAGGCCGATCTGGTTCTTCAACTGTCTTGCAGGTTCCGCCAGATCTTGTCGAAGGACGCATGGGTATCACCGAAAGCTTCCACAACCATCGGATCAAAATGGCCGCCGGAATCGATACGGTCATCACCATGCAGAATGATGTCCCGGGCATGTGCGTGATCGAAGGATGGTTTGTAAGGCCGCCGGGAGCGTAGCGCGTCATAGATATCAGCGATCTGGACGATCCGGGCGGAGAGCGGAATATCATCGCCGCGCTTGCCGGCCGGATAGCCGCTGCCATCCCATTTTTCGTGGTGGTTCAGGGCGATTTCGGCGGCCATGGCCAGCCGCGGTGACTGGCTGAGAATGCGATGACCATAAACCGTGTGGTTGTCCATTTCGCGGCGCTCGGCAGAATCCAGCGCGCTTGTCTTTCGCAAGACAGAAGGGGCGACGCCCATTTTTCCAACATCGTGGAGTTGGGCCGAGTAGCGGAGCTGGTGACAATATTTGGCGTCCTTGCCCAAAGTCTGTCCGAGAAAATGACTGTATTCGTTGACCCGGAACACATGGTTCCCGGTGCCTTCATCATAGATTTCGGCAGCACGTGCGAGCATGGAAATCGCAAGGCGAAACGCATCATCGCCGCGCACGCCTTCGATATCCTCAATGAAGGCAAGGCGTTCAACCTGCGTTCGCAAACGTTCAGTGCGGGCACTCGTATCCAGTTGGGTCTGGCTGATCTGTTCGAGAAGATCGGCATGTTCCACAGCCGCGCCCGCCAACCGGCAAAACCGAACAAATAGGTCCAGAGGGGCTGTGGAAAAATTTCGACCGGAGATGGTGTCGGTTGAGAGAACGAGGACGCCGATGATGTTTTTGGCGTGATTGGTCAATGGAAAGGCCGCAGTGGCGCCGGGTTCAAAGCCGGGCGGAATATCCACATCCCGGTTCAGAGTTGCGATCGCGTCCGGTGTCGTCGCATCATCAAATTTCAGGGTCGCGCCGGTCCGGACGGCAATCGTGGCCATCGCGGGCAGGTCCAGAGAAATTCGATGCTCGGCTGGCTTCGGTCCAGGATGGGTTGCCGCATGCACAAGGCTGTCATCCTCTGCGTCTTGGCGTCGCAGATAGAGCACCCCGGCATCCGCTCCAACAAGCGCGCAGGCCTGATTGAGAGCCTTCTCTGCAATTGTCGTTGCGGATTGACCGGGATGGTGGTCGAGCATTTCTGCAAAGGAAAGCCGGCTGGTCATCACATCATTTGCTTCTTGCACGGTGGACAGATTTTCAGGACGTGAAGCCTATCGACAACTCCTGAACATCGCGTGAACCGCGCTAGAAATCTTCAAGTCCGGCGCGCAGGGTGAGGTCATTGAACTGAATTTCACAATGCTTGCCCGCGAGGTCTGCCGGCGCTTCACGGGCGAGCCAGGCCAGCATTTTTGCCGGACGTTCGGGCTTCTGACCCTGATTGGGGCTGAGGGCCTGGGCGCGGAATGCCGGGCTGGCGTAGATCTCGGCAACCATGTCTGTCTGGGTAAATCCGGGGGACAGTGCAAAAATTTTGACACCGGTTTCGGCCAGATCGAAATGCAGGCATTGGGTCATCGACAGCAGGGCCGCTTTCGAGGCGCAATACGCCGCATAGAAGCGGTCCGGCATAAAGGCACGCGCGCTGGTGATGTTGATGATGGATCCTGAATCATGTTCGAGCATCGAAGGGAGAACGGCCGAAATCAGGTTGTAAGGGCCCATTACATTGCCCATGAGGACGGCCTGGAACCGATCCGGGGTGACTTCGTCGACCGGCCCGACAACGTTCATGCCGGCATTGTTGATCAGGACATCGATCCGGCCATGTGCGGCGACCACGCCGTCGACAAAGGCCTTCGCGGCAGCGGCGTCCGAGACATCGAAGCCGTGGCATTCCGCCGTGGCCCCCAGCTCTTCGACGGCTGATTTGGTGTCGGCACAGGCTTCCGGGGTTCGTGCGCACAGGATGAAGTGCGGGCCATCAGGGGCCATTTCACGTGCGGCGGCGGCGCCGATACCCCGGCTTGCGCCTGTGAGGACGACGATCTTGTTTTTCAGTCCGGACATCGGTGGCTCCATTCAATCAATTCCTGCAGGGGATATTGACCTGCACCCGACCAAAAGAAAACGCCCGGGACAGGCCCGGGCGTTTGAATTGTTGTCTGCCGGTTCGCCTATTCGCGATTGCCGAAGAGATGCAGCAGCATCATGAAGAGGTTGATGAAGTCCAGATAGAGACGCAGCGCGCCCATGATGGCCTTCTTGCCGGCCACTTCCGAACCGTCGAGCTCGTTATACATCTCCTTGATCTTCTGGGTGTCGTAAGCCGTAAGACCAACGAAGACCAGAACACCGATCACCGAAATAGCGAATTGCATCACCGTCGAACCGATGAACATATTCACGATGCTCGCAATGATGATGCCGATCAGGCCCATGAACAGGAATGAGCCCAAACCCGACAGGTCACGCTTGGTGGTGTAACCATAAAGGCTCATCGCGGCGAAGGTTGCCGCCGTAATAAAGAACACGCGGGCGATACTTGCGCCGGTGAAGGTCAGGAAGATGTGGCTCAGAGAAAGCCCCATCACGCCCGCGAACAGCCAGAACACCAACTGCGCGGTGGAGGCCTTCATGCGTTGGATTCCAAAGCTCAGAACCATGATGAAGGCCAACGGCGAAAGCATCGCGATCCAGGCGAGCATCGTCGGCTGAACCTGCCCGACTGCGTTCTGCGCATAGAAAAGCTGCAGAAGTGCGGGTGTGCTTGAGACCATGTAGGCCACGATGCCGGTCAGTGCGAGGCCGGTTGTCATGTAGTTGTAGACGCGCAGCATGTAGGACCGCAGGCCCTCATCAATCTGTGCGTCGGCTTGTGTGCGGCCCTGAATAACGGTGCCGCGGTTGAATTCGTTCGCCATGGTGTTTCGGCCCTTTCGGGGCTCCCCTGCTAAAACGTCAAATCTGTGTCCCGAATATGGGGGGGCTGGGAACGTGAATCAACCGTCCCACAGATGGAATTTCCGTGAATTCTACCCTTCAGGCGTCAGTCATCGGACGGTTTTGGCTCTTTGCAGCCTGAATCCGGGTGATCAGAGCCATTGATACATGTGTCAACGCGATCAGAATGGCCAGTCCGGCAAGAATTTCGCGGGCCCATGGGGGTGCCCAGGGCACAAGAATCGCGAGCAGAGCGACGCGCAGCGCCAGTCGGCTCCAGATTTGCCAATGTGGAATTTCACCCTTCGGCCCGCGGGGGGCGATTGCTGCATCGGCGAAACCGAAAATTCCTGCCGCGAGAACCCAGGGCCCGACAAGTTCGAGCTTCATGGGCAGCAGTGCCAATGCCAGCGCGAAGAACGAGCCGGTCATGGTGCTCAGACGTTCACTAAACCCGCTGACAGAGCCTGTGATCCGGGCAAGCCAGTTGTCCGTGGCTTCCAGAAGCGCGGCCGCCAGCCCAAAAGCAGCAAGCGACCAGAGCAGGGCTTCGGGTGCGCTGTTGGGGGGCATGAGTGCGACCCCGCCGAGCATGCAGGCAATTGAGACGCGCACGATCGTGAAACGGGTGCCAGTGGTGAGTTTGACGGGCCCCGCATCACCGGTCGGGTTCAGGCTATGCGGGCTGGGAACGATCGCGGAGAGTGCATAGAGCATGACCAGCATCGCCATGCTCGCGACCGGCGGTGCTGTGCCAAGGTGGAAGGCGACGGCATAGATGAAGGATACCGACGCCGTGACCAGGAATGTCAGGGGGATGTGGCCAAGCCCCATTGTGTGAACCTTGGGTGGGTGTAGCGGCGGACGGGCTTCAACAGAATGTTCGTCTTCGCGGTTCTCGTTGGTCACGACAGATTCCCTTGTTCTCTATTCGTTGCGCAGCCAGGGCGCAGCTTTCTGGCCCATGGCGCGCCAGGTCCCGATAAGCCCGGCCCCAACGGTGATCAGGGTGGCAATCAGCGTCGTGACGATGACGGCCATGGGTTCGAAACTCCATGACAGGCGTAACAGATAGGTGACAACTGCCCAAGCTGTGATGCTGCCGACCAAGGCTGCGATGGCCGCCGTGACGAGGCCAAGCAGCCCGTACTCCAGAATATAGGCTGTTACGATGTCTCGCTGGGTTGCACCGAGAACCTTCAGGACAACGCTGTCGTAGATGCGTCGTCGATGTCCGGCAGCGATCGCCCCGGCCAGAACGAGCGTCCCCGCCACCAGCGTGATCAGAGCAGTCAGGCGGACAGCAAGGCCGACATTGCCGATCAAGGCACTAACGGTTTCAAGCGCACCGCGGACCCGGATCGAAGTGACGTTTGCAAACAGGTCTGTCACGGCGCGTTCGAGTGGATCTTCGGCAGATGGTTCGGCATGCACCACGGCAATGTGCATCCGGGGCGCGGATTCGAGGACCCCGGGTGAGAAGACCATCACGAAATTGATTGCCAATCGCTGCCAGTTGATCTGTCGGGTGTTGGCGACAGTGGCGGTGAATTCACGTCCGAGTATGTTCACGGTGATCGTGTCGCCGATCTCCAGCCCCAGTCCCCCCGCAATCCGATGGTCGAGGCTGACCAACATATCTCCGGTGTAGTCGGCGGCCCACCATTCACCGCTGACAATTTCATTGTGTGACGGCGCTTCACGGGCCCATGTGATGCCGCGATCTCCGCGCAACACCCAGCGGGCATCCGGCGCCACTTCTGCTTCCGACGCAGCGACGCCATCAATGGCCGTGATGCGCCCGCGCAGCATCGGGACCTGTTCGCTGTGATCAAAACCGGGTACCCCGGCGACAAGATCCCGGAAGGGGTCGATCTGGTCGGGCTGAATGTCCACAAAGAAGAATGCGGGTGCGTCGGCGGGCAATTCCTCTGCGATCTGGCGTGAAAGGTTTCCTTCGATTGTGGCCACTGTCACCAGCATCGACAGGCCAAGGCCGAGAGAAAGCACCACTGACGCCGTCGGGGCGCCGGGGCGGTGCAGGCCAGCGACGGCCAGCCGCAAGGCCGGCCGGCGAATGTCTTTCAGTCGTGCAGCACCCTTTGTAATCCCGGCTGCCGCCAGTCGGAAGGTGGTCATGGCGGCCAGCGATCCGATCACGAACCAGATCGCGAAATAGGCGTCGGACGCCGTGGCAATTGCCAATGCGGCCAGCGCGCCGCCGAGCAGAACTGTGAGCGTAATATAGGGCGCGCGTGGCCATCCTTTGGTTGGTGACACAAGCGAACGGAAGAGCCTTCCCGCAGGAATATCGCCAGCGCGTGCGATGGCCCAGACCGAAAAAGTCAGGGCGGTCAGCAGTCCGAAGACGGCTGCCACGATCAGGGGTTCGAGGAACAATCCTGATGAGATGCGGATGGGAACGACCTGAGCCAGCAGGTCTGAAGCGACCATTGGCAGTGCGGCCCCCAAGACGAGGCCGGCGAGAATTCCGATCGTCGCCAGTGAGAGCACCTGCAGCAGATAGATCCGAAAGACCAATGCGCGCGGTGCGCCGATGCATTTTAGCGTTGCGATGGTCGAAATTTTTCCATCCAGCCAGGCGCGGACAGCATTGGCGACCCCGACCCCGCCGACCAGCAGCGCCGTGAGACCCACAAAAGACAGGAACATCGTCACGCGACTGATCAGACGGGTCAGGCGTGGCGAGGATTCATCCAGGGTTCGAATGCGCCACCCGGCGTCCGGGAAAGTCTCATTCAGTGTTTCGATGACACCCGCAGAAAGCAGGTTTTCTGGCAGGCGGAGGCGATAATTGTAGTGAATCAGGCTGCCTGGCTGGACGAGCGCCGTATCTGGTAAGGCGGCGGCCGAGATCATCGCGCGGGGGCCCAGAGAAAATATTCCCGACCCGCCAATGCGGTCAGGTTCGTGGGTGATGGCTGCGCGAATTTCGAAACGGGTTTCGCCGATTCGCAGTTTGTCTCCAATATCAACGCCGAGTTTTGACAGCAGTTCGGGTGCCGCCGCCACACCCCAGATACCGTCCCGTTGGGCGAGGAGCGTATCGCGCGGCAGCGGGGGATTGGTTTCAAGTGTGCCGTAAAGCGGATAGGTCCCCTCAACGGTTTTCAGCTCAACGAGCGTGCGTGCCGCCTGTTCGTTTTCCGCCCGTGCCATCGCCCGCATCTCGGCGCTGGCGGCTACGATGCCCGCCGAATCCATTGCAGCGCGCTCTTCGGGAGAGGCGGGACGGTGAACGATATCAACCAGAAGGTCGCCGCCGAGAATTTCCCGGGCGTCGGAGCTAATACTGTCTTCCAGCATGGCGCGGGTCGAGCCAACCGCGGCGATGGCAGCGACACCGAGCGCCAGACAGGCCACGAAAATGCGGAAGCCCTGCGCACCGCCGCGCAGCTCCCGCCGTGCCAGTCGTGCCGCCAGCGGCCAGGAAATATCGGTATGCGTCACGAGGCGGCTTCGGCTTTGACGATCAGTCCGTCGCGCAAATGAACGGTGCGGTCGCAACGTGCCGCGATCGCCGGATCATGGGTGATCAAGAGCAGGGTCGTGCCGTGCTGATCTGACAAATCGAACAGGGTTTCAATAATTGTTGTGCCGGTTTCTCCATCAAGGTTGCCTGTCGGCTCGTCGGCCAGCAGCAAGTCAGGTCCGGGCGCAAAGGCGCGGGCCAATGCCACACGCTGTTGTTCGCCACCAGAAAGTTGCGAGGGATAATGGTCGAGCCGGTGGCCGAGACCGACAGTCTCGAGGCTGGCCCGCGCGCGTTCGAACGCGTCATCGGCGCCTGCGAATTCCAGAGGGACGGCCACATTTTCGAGCGCGTTCATGGTGGGGATCAGGTGAAAGGCCTGAAACACGATCCCGACACGCGTACGGCGAAATCGCGCGAGATCGTCCTCGTTGAACTTCGATAAATCTTCCCCGGCAATCGTTACGCGACCGCCGGTCGGTCGCTCCAGACCGGCGATCACCATCATCATGGTGGACTTGCCCGACCCGGATGGACCCACCACGCCCACCGTTTCGCCGCGTTCGACGGTCAGGTTGATTCCACGCAGGATATTGACGTTGCCGCCTGCACTCGCCAAATGAAGCTCAGCCCCGGCGAGCGCGATCATAGGTTGCGCATGCGCGGAATTGCCCGGGGTGTCGTTTTCCCCCGCGCCAGACAGGTTGTTCATGATGGCTCGCTTTCACCAGAAGAGGTCACATACAGTTTGTACATATGGCCGTCAGTTGCGGATCATCAACGAAACAATTTTACGTGTGATCGGCACCGGCCTGTTGGTGATGGGGTTTTTGTGGGTTCTTGCGGCTCCTGCAACAGCCGCTGAGCGCCCGGTTATCCTTGCTTTTGGGGACAGTCTGTCAGCCGGATATGGGCTCGACAATGAAGATTCTTTTCCGGTACAGCTCGAGCGTGCACTTCAGGATAAGGGTATCGACGCTCAGGTCATAAACTCCGGCGTTTCAGGGGACACAACGGCTGGGGGTCGTGCGCGGCTGGGTTGGTCCATGCCTGCGAATGTTGATCTTGTGATCCTCGAGCTGGGTGCAAATGATGGGTTGCGCGGTGTCAATCCCGACGAAACCGAAGCCAATCTGGATGCGATGCTTCGTGCATTGTCGGAGCGCAAAACGAAGATCCTGTTTACGGGCATGCTGGCGCCCCCCAATCTTGGGCGCGAGTACGGAAGTGCTTTCAATGCCGTGTTCCCACGTCTCGCGGAAAAACATGATGTCACGTTCTATCCCTTTTTTCTGGAAGGGGTGGCTGGCGACACCCGCCTGAACCAGCGGGATGGGATACATCCGAATGCTGAAGGGGTCGCGCGAATCATCGACCGCATAACACCATATGTCATGATCGCTCTTGGCCAGACTGGCGCGGCGTTGCCGGAACAGAAGACACAATCAGAATGACGATATTTCCATTCGCCCATGCGGGCGTCACGACTGAAGGCCCGGTCACGTCCTGGACGGGTTGGCCGGACCTCTTGGAGGTGTGCCTCTCCCAACTCGATGGGCCATCGCAGGGCTTTGGTCTTGTCTATGTGACCGACCCGCTGGGCGGTGACATTTCTGATATCGTTGAAGTTCTGCGCACGCGCACCGGAATAGATATCTGGCGCGGTGCTGTCGCGCCGGCGATTTGTGCCACAGGGATCGAATATTTCGATACGCCTGCAATCGCACTCATGGTTCTCGATGTACCTGACTCGGATATAGCTGCGTTCCCTGGTGAGCCCGGCAACAACGAGTTGCAGGTGGCGAGCCGCGCCCATCTGGGCATTGTTCATGCCGATCCGCGACAGGCTGCTGCGCTTGAGGCCATGCCGGAACTGGCAAAAACCACAGGCGCGTATCTGGTGGGTGGACTGACGAGTGGAGCGAGCCCGGCGCCGCTGGTTGGCGCGCCCGATGCACCTTCAGGTCTTGCCGGAGTTTTGTTGACCGACCAGGTGCCGCTTTCAACAGGTCTGACTCAGGGATGTTCTCCCATTGGTCTGGTTCACACGATCACCGGAATGCACGAGGGAATCGTGACCGAACTGGATGGTGAGGATGCGCTGGAGGTGCTCAAGGCGGATGTCGGTGCATTGCTTGCCCGTGACCTCCGTCAGCTTGCCGGATATGTGCATGCTGCAATTCCCGTCTCTGGCTCGGATCAGGCCGATTATCTGGTGCGTAATCTGGTTGGCTTTGATGTGGACCAGGGATGGATCGCCGTCGCCGAAGGTTTGCGGGTTGGCGATCGATTGCGGTTCGTCCGGCGGGATGCGGCAAGTGCGATTGAGGACATGCAACGCATGCTGGATGACGTGAAACGTCGGGCGGGCGAGAGGCCTCGTGGCGCGGTCTATCACAGCTGTGTGGCACGTGGGCCCCATCAGTTCGGTCCCGGTTCACAGGAACTCACCATGATTGCCGAGACCTTTGGCGATATCCCTGTTGTGGGTTTTTTCGGGAATGGCGAGATATCCCATGACCGGCTCTATACCTATACCGGCGTGTTGACGGTGTTTTGTGAACCGGAGGAGGCGAAGGGTTGATCCGGCTTTTTGTCGCGATTCCGATCCCAGATCAGCTTCGCTTGCGGCTGACAGGTTTGCGTGGGCAAGTTCCCGGCGCGCGCTGGACACTACCGGAGAATATGCATCTCACCCTCCGTTTCGTCGGGGAAATAGATGAGGATGCGGCAGATGATGTTCATGACGCATTGGCGCGAATTACAGCAGACCCGTTCGATGTGCAGCTCTCGGGCGTGGGTCATTTTGAGTCTCGCGGACAGGTTCGTGCTCTTTGGGCTGGCGTTGCACGAAATGATGAATTGGCGCATTTGCAATCACGGATAGAGGTTGCCTGTCAGCGTGCCGGGCTGCCACCTGAAACCCGGCGCTTCCACCCCCATGTAACTCTCGGCCGGTGCCGGGATACCAGCCTGGCCCGCGTGGCGCCGTTTGTTGCCGAGCATGCCGGTTTCGTGGCCCCGGCGTTTCCGGTGGAGCGCTTTGTGCTCTATTCTTCGGTGCTTGGGCGGTCCGGCTCGGTTTATATTCCCGAGATGGATTACCCCCTCGGGGTCTATCTGCCAGCCGACGGGCATTGATCCAGGCTGGGGTTGCTCGCTAGGCTGGTCCTTTCCAACGGACCCTGGCCGAACTGGGCTTTTCATGAACGTTCTCGATCACATTTCGCCATCCGACCCCATCGTTATTCTGACAGGTGCGGGGATTTCGAAGGAATCCGGACTGGCGACTTTTCGGGATCCCGACGGCATCTGGGCCAAGCACAAGATTGAGGATGTCGCCACACCGGAAGCGTTTGCGCGTGATCCTGATGCGGTGCTGGGTTTTTACAGTGTGCGTCGGGCGCAGATGAAGGATGCCGGTGTGGAGCCCAATGATGCCCATCGTGCGTTGGGGGAACTGGAGGGCTTCTGGCCGGGCGGTGTGCTTCTGGTTACCCAGAACATCGACGATCTGCATGCGCGTGGCGGATCGAAGAATCTCATCCATATGCATGGCGAACTGGCAAAGACGCGCTGCAATGATTGTGGCGATCTCATCGATGGTCTCGGTGATCTGGACAAGAACATGACCTGTGCAAACTGTCAGGCCGTCGGGACCCTGCGACCCCATGTGGTCTGGTTTGGCGAGATGCCGCTGCAGATGGATGCGATCCTGCGGGCGCTCTCGGATTGTGGCCTGTTTATCTCCATAGGTACGTCGGGGAACGTCTATCCGGCCGCTGGCTTCGTTCAGGAAGCACGCGCCCATGGCGCATCGACCATTGAGCTCAATCTGGAAGAATCCCTCGGTGCCAGTTCTTTCGACGAAGGTCGCTACGGGCCGGCAACCGAAGTGGTCACCGGGTTCGTTGCGGAGCTAAAAGCCCGCGCGGTGCAGTGAGCAAGCCCGGCAAGCTTGAGAAGATTCTGTGTGAGGCGCGCGCGTGCACGGCCTGCGTACCGCATCTGCCGCTGGGGCCCTTGCCGTTGGTCCGTGCGGGATCGGGCGCGCGCGTTCTGATCATCAGTCAGGCCCCGGGCACCAGGGCACATGAAACCGATTTGTCCTTCAATGATCCGTCTGGAGACCGGCTGCGGGACTGGCTCGGTGTGGATCGGGATATTTTTTACGACCCTGACAAACTGGCGATTGTGCCCATGGGGTTCTGCTATCCCGGGCGGTTGCCCAAGGGTGGCGATGCCCCTCCACGACCGGAATGTGCGCCGCTCTGGCATGACCGAATTTTGGCAGCCCTGCCGAACATTGAACTCACGCTTTATGTCGGCAGCTACGCAATCCACCACTATCTGCCCGGCTACAAGACCATGACGGCGGCCGTTGCGGACTGGCGTAATTACGCACCCAAGGCGGTGCCACTTCCACACCCGAGCTGGCGCACGAATGCGTGGGAACGAAAGAACCCGTGGTTTACAGAAGACGTGCGACCGGTTGTGCGGGAGCTTGTTGGCGCGGCGCTGGCCTGACCGATTTCGTCATGGCCGGACTTGATCCGGCTATCTCGCCTCGGTCTGCGTGAAGATGCCCGGGGCAAGCCCGGGCATGACGGAATTTGGAGTTGTGTTGAACTTACGCGCCGCTCTGGCCTAGTTTGCGCTGGCTTCGATGCTGTCCATGTCATCATCGGAAAAACCGAAATGGTGCCCGATCTCGTGGATGAGAACATGGCGGACAAGACCGTAAAGGCTTTCACCGGATTCCACCCAATAGTCGAGCATCGGGCGACGATACAGATAAATCCGGTCGACATCCGAGGCCACATCGCCCAGTGATTTCTGGTCGAGACTGACGCCGACATAGAGTCCGAGGATATCGAACGGACTTTCGATGTCCATTTCATCCATGGTCTCGTCATCGGGAAAATCACTCACGTGAATCACCACATCCGCTACATGGGCGGACAGACTTTTCGGGATTGTCGCGAAGGCCTCACCGGCGATTGCCTCGATATCGGCAAGGGTGGGTGCGGTTTCGTACATTGCGGTCGCTGCCATGGGGCCATCATATAGTGCGGCTTGATCGCGACGCCAAGCGGCATCACATGTCATGATGATCACATTCGACACACTTGGAGTCACGCTATGGCCGAGAAACTAAGTATATCTGACCGCGATGCAGCGATTGCGAAGCTCAATGGTTGGGAATTGGTGGAGGGCCGTGACGCCATCGCCAGGGCCTTCCAGTTTGCCAATTTCAGCGAAGCCTTCGCCTTTATGACCCGCGCGGCCCTCAAGGCCGAGGCGATGGATCATCATCCCGAATGGTTCAATGTCTGGAATAAGGTCGATGTGACCCTCTCCACCCATGATGCCGGTGGCCTGACCGAGCTTGATATGGAACTGGCGGCGTTCATGGACGGGTTGGCGGGGTAAGCGCCCCGTCGTCGTGACTACCGCGCGGCCATTCGCAATGCACCATCAAGGCGCAGCACGGTCCCGTTGATCAGCACGTTGTCGCACATATGCATGACTAGCTTGGCGTATTCGTCCGGACGGCCCAGGCGCTTGGGGAACTCGGGCTGCTCGCCGAGGCTTGCTCGGGCTTCTTCGGGAAGTCCGGCCATCATCGGGGTGTCGATCAGGCCCGGCGCGATGGTGTTGACCCGGATGCCCTGCGAGGCGAACTCGCGTGCGGCGACAAGCGTGAGCGAAACAATCCCACCCTTGGACGACGCATAGGCGGCTTGTCCGATTTGGCCTTCAGTGGCGGCGACCGAGGCCGTGTTGACGATCAGACCGCGTTCGCCGTCTTCCATGGGGTCGGTCCCGTAAAGGTCTGCGCCGAACAGGCGGATCATGTTGAAGGTGCCGATCAGGTTCACCTGAATGACCGAGCTGAAGATTTCGAGCGGTAAAGGACCGTTGCGTCCGACAATGCGGCCCGGCGTGGCAATGCCTGCGCAGTTCACGAGCAGGCTGGCGACACCGTTGGCTTCGCGGGCGCTGGCGATGGCGGCTTCCGCGCTGTCGGCGCTGGTGACGTCGCACTCCACGGCCACGCCGCCGATTTCTGCGGCGACGGCATTCGCGCCGTCCATATTTACATCGAGAAGCGCGACTTTCATGCCGGCCGCTGTGCAATGACGGGCGACTTCAGCGCCAATGCCTGATCCGCCGCCGGTGATGATGGCGGCTTTACCGTTTACGTCCATGTCACTCTCCTCTTGCTTTTAAACCTTGTTCGTCTGCCCGATGGTCGGGCGTTAGTCTGACGGGTGCTGAAGCATTTTTGCATCCAGACCCAAAATCCATCCTTCGATTTGGCGGACGACAGCGTCGGCAGGTTCCCCTGATGTGCGATGCCCGAAGATCACGTTCAGCATCCCCAACAGGCCGACTGTGGCATCGAACCTGTCTTCGCCATCCGCGCCTTCGCCGAACCCGTCTCGAATATCGCTGGCCAGTGCGGCCGAAAGTTGCACGTTGTTCTGTATCGCCCATTCGAGCAGGCGTGGCGCGTCTTCCTTGCGGTGTGCGCTGTTGAGCTTGGACTTGTTGGAGGCCGCGATCTGCAATTTCAGATGTCCGTAAATTTCACCGGGATAGACCTCGGCCACGGTGATGCCCGGGCGGGTCAGCAACTCGGTCAGGCGCCCTTCGAAGGGCCAGACATGAAAGGCGGGGTCACGGCGTATGGCCGGGGCGATCAGGTCACGCCATCCCGAGATGGCCGCTTTCCCAACCTGCTGTGCGCCCATGGTCCAGAACATCGGGTTTGCGGCTGCCCGCAGATTTGTCGGATGGTCACAAAGCCGGAAGAGTTCGTCCGGTCCGTTGAGTTTCAGCCCGTCAATCAGATGCGCACGACGCGTGCCACCCGGGCGGTTGGGGTAGAATGGTCGGCGTGGAGAAATGTCTTCCTGCCCATTGGCGGGCGCATAGAAATCTTTCCAGGTGCCGCGTCCGAACTTGGGCAGGGCGGTCATGAACCGATCGATGCGGGCGGCCTTGGCATAGGCGCGTGGCACGCCGAGCGGAAAGTCGAAGCCGACAAAAGCGGTTTCGCCGACCCCGGATGCTGCGTTCAGGCGTGCAAACAAATCCTCCAGATTGCTCACGGGCTCGGGAGCCAGTGCGATATATCCGCCGTTGGAGGTTCGCACAGCCCGGGCCATGGAGCGTTTTTTGGGATCGATCGACCAATCTGCATGGGCCACCAATGCGGGTGGCTGGAGTGTCGGTCGAGGTTTGACGGCGAGTGCGTTCACGGCGCTTGAAAAGAATCGAGGAACGGGATCAGCGCCGCGTTGAACGCCACGGGGTTTTCGATGTTTGAAAGATGTCCGGCGGGGTCGATTTCAACATAGGTCGCATTGGGAATGCGTTTGGCCATTTCACGCATGCCGTCCGGCGGGGTGCCTATATCCTGTGCACCGCAGATCAGCAGGGTGCGGTGCTCGATTTTGTGGAGCCGGTCCATGTAGTCGAGCCGGGTCATCGCTCCGGCGCATGCGACATAGCCTTCGACCGTGTTGGTCGCGATAAGCTGGCGCGCGCGTTCCACAAGTTCGGGGCGTGCTGCGCGGACCTCTTCGGCAAACCAGCGCAGCGGCATCACGGCCACCAGCGGATCAAGACCCTCGGCAACCACCTTGTCGATCAGGGCTGGGACGGTTTGGGCAAATTCCCCGGTAAAGTCGGCACGGGTATCGGCCAGCACATAGGCGCTGATCCGGTCGGGCCAACCCAGCGCGAGCGCCTGTCCGGTCATGCCGCCGATGGACAATCCAACAAAGTGACTTTTGGCGATCCCGAGTTCGTCCCACAGCGCAATGATATCGCTGGCAAGGTCTTCGAGTGACCAGGGCCCCGGTGGCGTGCCCGTGCCGTCATGGCCGCGTGTGTTGTAGCGCAGAACCCGATAGCGGTCGGACAGCAGCGCCACCTGCTCGTCCCATAGTGAGAAGTTGGTGTTCAGGGAGTTCGAGAATGTCAGCCACGGCGCACTTTCAGGGCCGTCGATCTGGCAGACGAAGTTAATGCCGTTTGCCGAGACCTGCATTCTGGCTATGCCGCCACGTAGGCGGGCGAAGGTGTGCCTGCTACTGTCAGGGGACCGACGCTTTTCTCGATCAGGGGAACCACGTCGTTTCCAAATTTTTCGATCGACCGCATCGCCGCTTCATGGGGCGTGTCCCCGATGGTCATGTAAAGCGCGGAATGAACCGGCCGAACGCGCTCGATCTCCTCGACCAGTTTTTCAGCGACGGTCTCAGCATCACCAATCGGGTTCCAGGCCAGAATGTCCTCAGGTGACATTTCGTCTTCGAAGGCTTCTTCGGGCAACCATGGTTTGTCGAGTGCGGTCTGGCCCTGACGCAGATAGCGGGACAGACGAATCTGGTAGCGGGCATTCTCGGCGAAGGCGAGGGCTTCGGCCTTGTCGTCGGTGACGAAGCAATACCGCAGCGTGCCGAATTGAAGGTCGTCCGGGCTTTTGCCCGCATGCTTCCAGGTTTCCTCGGCTTCGGCCCGGATTTCAGCCAGCGTTTCAACGTCGCGGCCAAAGCCGGAGACGAAGAGAGGGTGGTCGCCGGTCACCGCGCGCCTTTGGGAGCCGGGGCTGTTGCCAGCGATCCAGATTTCTGGGCGCGGCTCCTGCACGGACCGGGCGGTGAACCAGGTTTGGGGCAAATCTATATAATCGCCATGATACTCAAAGGATTCCTGCCCCAATCCCTTGGACAGGAAATCGATCCATTCATTGGTGATCGCGCTGGCTTCCGACAATTCCACGCCAAACCGTGCCAGTTCATAGGCCTGATAACCCGACCCCAGTCCCAGCACGAGGCGCCCTTCGGACAGACAATCGGCGAAAGATATCTCTCCCAGAAGACGCGCGGGCTGGTAAAGCGCGGGCAGGACCACCGCGGAGCCCAGACGAATGCGCAGGGTTTGGGGTGCGACATGGCCGATCATCATCAGGGGCGATGGCGACAGCGAATAGTTCGAGAAGTGATGCTCGGTGAACCACGAGATGCCAAACCCGGCGCTCTCAGCAGCCTGAACCTGTTCGACTGTTTCCGAGATGACCTGCGGTACCGTCTGAGACGGGTGACGCCGGTTCATCAGGTTGAAAATTCCGTAATCCATATCTCTCCCCCCAAGAGGTCTATTAACCCGTTTTGCCGCCTTGCGAGTCAAGCTGTCTGGGTCGGGCTGCGCGTGCTTCCCGGCGCGCGATGTAGAAGGCAGATCCAACGATGATCGCTGCGCCAATGATTGTGAACAGGCCGGGAATTTGGCCAAACAGCAGATAGCCGAACAACGCAACGAAAGGCAGGCGGGCATAGTCAAACGGGGCGACCAGTGAGGCATCCGCCAGATCAAAGGCGCGCGCCATCAGAAAGATTGCGGCCGTTCCCATTGCGGCCATCGCGATCGACAGCCAAAGAGCGTTCCCGCTGGGCATCTGCCATTCCGGCAGAGCCAGAAGAAACAGCAGCAGCGAAGCCCAAATGGTCTGGTAGACCGTGATGGTCGCTGTCGATTCGGTTCGACCCAGTCGTTTCAGGGTGAAGTACCAAAGGGCGAGCGTTGCGGCTGAAGAGATTGGCAACAGGATTGCCGGGTCGAAGACAACAAAGCCCGGGCGGAGGATCACAAGCACGCCCAGGAAGCCGATCACGGTTGCTGCCCAGCGTGCGATTTCGACCCGCTCCTTGAGCAGGATGACCGCCATGATCGTGGTGAAGAGCGGGGCTGTAAAGTTCAGCGTTGTCGCCAGCGCGACGGGCAAATGGGCAAGGCCGAGAAACAGCAATGCAGTGGTCAGAGCGGTCAGCGACGCCGAGACAAAATGCAGCCCATGCCGCTTGGTGCGAAGCACCTGACCCTTGCCGCGCAATATCCAGGGCAACATCATGGGCAGTGCCCAGATGAAGCGCAGCGCAGATGTCTCGAAGGCGCCGACTTCGTCGGAGACGAGCCGCACAATGGAATGGTTTCCCGCCAGACAGGCCACGCCGGCCGCCATGGAGAGTCCGCCCCAGACCTGCAGGGGCAGACCCAGCACACGGCGATTCTCGGGAGGGGTGGCGGTCATGGGGATTTCCTGATTTTGCCAGCCATGGCTTCGTTGCGCGCGATGTAGACGGCAGACACACCAATGATCAAAGCACCGATGATTGTCCAGCCGTCAGGCACCTCCATGAACCAGATAAAGCCAATCAGGGCAGAGATCGGCAGACGCACAAAATCCAGGGGGATTACGGCGGAAGCCTCTGCGATCCGCATGGAGCTCGTCAGCATCAGATGGGCGAGCGTGGTCAGAGCACCAATTCCGAAGGTGACCGCGATCATGCTCAGGCTGGGATTCTGCCAGACAAAAATCGCGGGGATCAGGGTGAAGATCGTCAAAAACAGGTTGAACGATGTGACGATGGCACGAGCGCTGTCGACCTGCGCCATCACCCGGATGAGCAACACGTTCACAGAAATCATCATCGCGCTGCCGAGCGAAAGCAGCGCGCCGAGCTGGATGGTTTCGACCCCGGGACGGATCACGATCAGGACTCCCATAAATCCGACCAGCGTGGCGGCCCAGCGTTTGGCGCGCACCACTTCATGCAGAAAAATCGCTGCCAGAATGGTGGCAAACAAAGGTGCGGTGAAATTCAGGGCGACGGCTTCCCCGAGCGGCATGGTGGCAACGGCGGTGAACCACGCCAGTGTTGCGATGGAAGACGTCACACCCCGAATGAGATGCAGCTTGGGCAGTTTGATTTTCAGGTCGGAATAGTCGGGACCCTTGAGGATCAGCGGCAGGACAAAAAGCAGCCCGAAGAATGACCGCAGGAAAGAAATCTGGAAGGGATGAAGCTCTGTACTCGCATATCGCACCAATCCGTGACCCGCGGAAAACAGGGCCACAGCACCCAGCATGAGGATGATGGCGAGGACAGCCGGGGACAGGGGGGCGAAACGGTTGGACATGGTCGTTGAGCATAGACCAGCCATGAATGTCTGCGATAGACGGGTGCGGGCGCGAGGCTTTCGTATTTCAGCACAGCAGATAGGCGTGAAGCGGACTAGGAACCGGGGACTGCTTTGGGCATACTCGCGGCTCCTGTCAGGTTTGACTCCGGGTCGCGCGTTGGTGTTTATCGGCGCTGTTCCGACAGGGGGAACAGGTGCGCACGCAATTGGTGGGCGTACGAGCTAAGAGAAACGAACAATTCAGGGCTGAGAGATGAGCAAAAAGGTTTATGCGGACGCAAAGTCCGCGCTCGATGGCGTCCTATTCGACGGCATGACAATTCTGGCAGGTGGCTTCGGTCTCTGCGGGATTCCCGAGCATATGATCCTCGCGATCCGCGATTCTGGCGTCAAAGACCTCACGGTCGCGTCGAACAATGCTGGTGTCGATGATTTCGGCCTCGGGCTGCTGCTGCAGACCCGTCAGGTCAAGAAGATGATTTCTTCCTATGTGGGCGAGAACAAGACGTTCGAAGCGCAGTACCTCGCGGGCGAACTTGAGCTTGAGTTCAACCCGCAGGGCACACTGGCCGAACGCTGTCGTGCTGGTGGCGCCGGTATCCCGGCCTTCTTTACCAAGACGGGTGTTGGCACCCTGATTGCTGAAGGCAAGGAAACCCGTGAGTTCGACGGTGTGACCTATCTGATGGAACGGGGCCTGACTGGCGACCTGGCTATCGTGAAGGCCTGGAAAGGCGATACGGCGGGCAATGTTGTGTTCCGCAAGACGGCTCGCAACTTCAACGCCCCGATGGCCACAGCCGGCAAGATTTGTGTTGTCGAGGTTGAGGAACTGGTCGAGCCGGGCCAGCTGGATCCCGATGGCATCCACCTGCCGAGCATCTACACCGACCGGATCTTCCAGGGTCAGGATTTTGAGAAACGCATCGAGTTCCGCACGGTCACCGAAGACTGAGCGACTTGAGCTAGAGCAGAAATAAGGAGACGAAATATGGCTTGGTCCCGCGATGAAATGTGCGCCCGTGCAGCACTTGAACTCGAAGACGGCTTTTATGTGAATCTCGGCATTGGAATGCCGACCAAAGTGGCGAATTTTATCCCTGACGACATGAACGTAACCTTCCAGTCGGAGAACGGCATGCTGGGTATGGGGGCGTTCCCGCGCGACAATGAGGTCGATGCCGATCTTATCAACGCCGGTAAGCAAACCATTACAGAACTGCCGGAATCGGTTTATTTCGACAGCGCTCAGTCTTTTGCGATGATCCGCGGCGGACATATCAACATGTCGATCCTCGGCGCGCTTCAGGTCGCCGAGAACGGCGATCTTGCGAACTGGATGATTCCGGGCAAGATGGTCAAGGGCATGGGTGGTGCCATGGATTTGGTCGCGGGCGTCAAACGCGTGATCATTCTGATGGACCACAATGCCAAAGACGGTTCGGCCAAGCTGCTCAAGTCCTGCGACTTGCCGCTGACGGGTGCCGGTGTTGTTGATGACATCATCACCGAGCTGGGCGTCTTCACGATCGGTGAAGGTGGCGTTCACATCAAGGAGCTGGCACCTGACGTCACGGTTGATGAGGTTCGTGAGAAGAGCGAAGCCACGATCGTAACCCAGTAGTATTTCGACAGGTCGACGCGTGTCTGACGCGTTCGCTAGTTTGAAGGGCCTCGTGCATTTACGCGGGGCCCTTTCCTTTGACGGATCCAGCCTATGAACCGTGACGCAGTCCTCGGTGTTCTTGCCAGCCTTGGCGTGCTGGTCCTGTTTTCGGGCTTTCTGGTGGTTTCGCGCTTTGGCGCGACCTCGACACTGACCGTGTTCGATATGGCGGCGTTGCGGTTTGGCGTGGCGGGCATCTGCACCATTCCGTTCTTCTTTTTGGTTCGCTGGCCGCCGATTCCGCTTTGGAAAGCGGCCGTGATCGCGACGACGTCTGGTGCGCCTTTCACCCTGTTTGTGTTTGGCGGGATGTCTTATGCGCCCGTGGCCCATGGCGGAATTGTGATCAACGGTGCCATGCCGGTGTTTGCCGCCTTGCTCGCCTGGGCCGTGTTTGGTGTGAAGCTGGGCGGCTGGCGGATCGCAGGGGTCCTGATGATTGTCGCCGGCGTCGCGGCGACGGGATGGGATGCCTTGTCTTTCGGGGAACCCGGACAGTGGCGGGGGCATCTGCTGTTTCTCGGGGCAGCAGCGTGCAATGCAACCTTCCTGACATCGGTGCGCGGATGGGGCCTGACGGCGTTTCAGTCTTTGATTGTGGTCAATGGCTTTAACCTCGCGCTCTATGTGCCGATCTGGTTCTTCGTGCTGCCGAGCAATCTGGCTGGGACACCCTGGCCGGAGATCGCACTGCAAGCGGTCTATCAAGGTATTGTTGCGGCATTTGTCGCTTCCATTCTGATCGCCCATGCTGCGCGCATGCTCGGCGGGATGCGCCAGGCGGCGATGATGTCGGGTGCGCCGGCGCTGGCGCTTCTGATTGCAATTCCCGCTCTTGGCGAGATTCCCTCGATCATCAGCATTATTGGTGTGTGTGTGGTGACAGCAGGAATTCTTGTCGCACTCGGGCCGGGATTGTTGTCGGGGAGTGCTTCGCCACAAGCGGGAGCCTCTAAATCGTGAGCGAATTACGGCCAGGATTTGCGGTTGGTCTGGCCTGTGGCCTGGTGGTGCCTTTCATCTGGGGCGGCTGGATCGTGGCGTCCCGGTTCGGTGTGCTGAACGCGCTCACCCCCTATGACGTTGCCGCGCTGCGGGTCGGCGTGGGCGCGATCATTGTCTTGCCGTTGTTGTTGACCCGCGGTCTGGCGGGGTTGCCGCTGTGGAAAGGTGCGGTGCTGTCCTTTGGTGTGGGGGCACCCTTTGCGCTGGCGTCATTTGGCGGCATGTCATTGGCGCCGGTTATTCATGCCGGGGTACTGACCAATGGGACCATGCCGATCTTTGCGACCATTGTCGGTTATCTCTGGCTACGTGAGCGTCCGACCCGGGTTCAGGCCGGGGGCATCGTACTGATCGTGGTCGGCGCGCTGATGCTGGGCGGGGACAGTTTTACGGTTCATGCGCCCGCCGATCAGTGGTTCGGAGATTTGCTTCTGATCGGGGCCGGGGCGTGTTTTGCGATATATATGACCGCGCTGCGGCGCTGGAATGTCAGCATCCTGCAGGCGGTGATCGCGGCGCCGACCATCAGCACGGCGGTCTACATTCCGATCTGGCTGTTGTTTCTGCCTTCGGCGATCGTCCCCGCTCTCTTTGGAGATGCGCCCTTCCCGCCATGGTCAGAAGTTGCCCTGCAGACAGTCTACCAAGGCGTTGTTGCCAGCTTCATCGTGGTGATGCTGATCACCCGGGCGACCAAGTCGATCCGGGCGACGACCATGGCGGTGTTCCTTGCCGGTGCACCCGCGTTGGCCGTGTTGCTGGGTATCGTGCTGCTGGGTGAAGTTCCGACGCTGACTGCATCGGCCGGGCTGATGGTCACCACGGCAGGGATGGTGCTCGCGATCGGGCGTAGGTCGCCTGACACATCGCGCTAGGCCGTCGGCAGGCGCAGCATCAGTTTGTTGATGCCGTTCATCACACGATACAGCGCATCGAACTGGCCCTTGAAGGTGTCGTAGTCGATTTCCGAGCGCTTCTCCTGTACCGCCTTGTGAATCTCGGCAAGCGTGCGGTTTCCGTCACACAAGCCGATGATCATGCGGGCGAGAGCGGGAACCATCATGTTGACCTTCATGCCGTCGATGGAAACCGTGATTGTTCCCCCGGCGGGCATTTGCTGTCCTGCCTCTTCGGCGCTCTGGTTCAGCAGAACCGGGATCGCATCAGGTGAGTCTGTGTTTGGCGGGGTTACGTCGTTACTGCTGCGTACCGCATAAAAGATATGTTTCTTGATATTGCCGGTGAACAATTCGGCAAAACTGGCCCGTGCGATCGGGTCGAGACCTTCGAGGCGCTTGAGTACCCGCGGGTCGCGCACCAGCCAGTCCGGATCGTAGCGGAAGGGTTCGATGAAAGTGATAAGTTTGAGGTCAGCGCCCTTCACCCAGTCCACAACCTGAGGCACCGTGTAGGCGCGATCGCGTGAATGGAGAAACAGATCGTAGACTCCTGGATCGCCGCCTCCGATATGATCTCGCAGAGACCCGTTCCGGTTTAGCCAGGCTGTCGATGGCACGGCATTGGCCAGACGCTTGGCCATATCGACGCGCTGGTCGTCTGGCATCTCGTCGCTGGCTGCGACCAACCGCAACATATCTTGCATGTGATAGACGCCGATCCGGCCGTACTCACCATAGACCATGATTCCGAGCCCACCATCGGGTGCGAGTTGATTTGCCAGAGCGGCGAGGCCCGCATCGGGGTCCTCGAGATGGTGCAGCACACCGCAGCAATCGATGTAGTCCCAGGGGCCCGGCGCGTGATCTCCGCATTCGAGCAATGAGCCTGAGATGAATTGAATGTTTGTGAGTCCGCGAATCTCGGCCCGCTTGCGGGCGATGGTCTGACTGGGCCCGCTGAGGTCGAGATGCGAGACTTCTCCGGGAATACCCAGATCCCTCATTTGCTGTGCCAGCATGATTGCAGCGTCACCAGTGCCGCCACCCGCGACCAGTGCCCGGAAGGGTTTTGACAGGTCGCGCTGCCCCCCGAATATATAGTGGTTTACTTCATTGAACTGGCTTGGCGAGCCGGTGATCAACCGTTTGCTTTCGTCGGCGGGGTCGCGCTCGGGATAGGGGTAGGCTTCGTACTGGGATTGAACCAGTCGGTCCCGGGAGGTGCTGTCTGGCATGGGCTTTGTCCTGCTCTTATCCGTCGATATCGATGACCAGACGGCCGGTCGACTGACGGCTTTCCAGCATTGCGAGGGCCTGCGGTACCTCAGCCAGCGGGAATATCTTTGACACATGCGGCTTGAGTTTACCGGCTTCCCACCAGGTGGCGAGTTCGGCAAACCCGGCGCGGAATATTTCCGGCTCCTTGGTTCGATAGGCACCCCAATAGACGCCGACAATCGAGATGTTCTTCACCAGCAGATAATTGGCCGGAAACGTTGGAACGTCCCCGCTGGCAAACCCGATGACCAGCAAGCGTCCGCACCAAGCCATGGAGCGCATGGCAGCCTCGGCCAGCTCACCGCCAACCGGGTCATAGACGACATCAACGCCTTTACCGTCTGTCAGCTTGCGGAGTTCGGCGCGCAGATCGGCCTCGGTGTAGTTGATTAGATGATCCGCGCCGCGTTGGGCCGCGAGCGCGAGTTTCTCACTTGTCGAGGCCGCCGCGATCACGGTGGCACCGATGGCTTTGGCGCATTCGATTGCGGTCAATCCAACGCCGCCGCCCGCGCCGAGTACAAGAACAGTCTCACCGGGTTTCAGATTTGCACGATGCACCAGCGCGAGATGCGAGGTGCCGTAAGCCACGGGAAATGCAGCCGCCGTGGGAAAGTCCATTCCCTTTGGGAGGGCAAATACCGTTGAGGCGTTGCAAACGGCTTCTTCCGCGAAACCGCCCGACGAAACAACAGCCATGACTTTATCGCCCGGTGCGAATGCGGTCACATCATCAGCAACTTCGAGAATTTCTCCCGCGCCTTCCAGTCCCGGTGCGAAGGGGAAAGCGGGCTTTTCCTGATAGTTTCCGCGTACGAGCACGGTGTCGGCGAAGTTCACTCCTGCCGCGCGCATCCGAATGCGGACTTGTCCGGGCCCCATCTCGGGCGCGGGAAGCTCTCCGAGTTTGAGCGTCTCGGGGTCACCCCAGGCTTCACAAACGATAGCGCGCATCAAACAGGTCTCCGTTTCTTCAGAAATTCAGGGCTGTGCCCGGTTGTAACGACCCCACCTCACGACCCGACCAGTTGGTCTGTATCGGGTCAAGCCGGTCTTTAAGTGCTGTGCATTGGTCATCGGTCAGCGCGCCGATTTGTTCAAGGGTATGGATCATCGCCAGTTCGGCAGCGCGCTCCGCGCCATCATCGATTTTAATGGCAACCCCGAGACCGAGCGCAGGCAGGATTGCGATGAAAACGCCTTCCGCTCCGCCCTTTACCAGGACATCGGGTCCCGCGATGTTCATCACGTCGGTCGCGAAGGTGTTGCTGCCGTGAACGTAGAATGGCTCGGCCGCCATCGCTGCCCGAATCCGCGCGGCGGCGTTCTGGCGTATCTCGGGCTGGTCCGAGGGATCCGCCATCCGTGCCATGGCGAGCGCGAGATTTCCCAGTGGCATCGCCCAGACAGGCACCGAACAACCGTCGATCCCGCGGGGTGCCCGACTCAGGTCGCAACCGGTCATGGACTCGAAAACGCCGAGAATACGCTGTTGCACAGGGTGTGTGATCGCGGTGTAGCCGGCGGGGTTTTCGCCCTTGTGCAGGGCAGTGGCGATCATTCCGGTGTGTTTGCCCGAACAATTGTTGTGGAGCGCATGTGGTGGCTCTCCGGCCCGGATGATTTCGTGTTCGGCTGCTCTGCTCGCGGGTGGTTGCGCCCCGCATTCAAGCATTTCGGGTGTCCCATTGGCTTTTTCGAGTGCGGCACGCACGGCTGTGACATGGCGGGCTTCACCAAGATGGGAGGCACAGGCGAGGGCGATTTCAACATTGCCGAAGCCGAATGCGTCCGCAGCACCTGTTTCGATCAGGGGCAGCGCCTGGACCGGCTTGATTGATGAGCGCGGGTACATTTCGCGCGTAACGTCTCCGATGGACCGCACGACAGTGCCGTCCGGGGCGACCACTGCGATGGCGCCACGATGGCGGCTTTCGACCATGGTGCCCCGAACCACCTCGACCAGAATCGGGTTTGCTGTCTCACCGTCGCTTGGTGACATATGTTCGTGGGGATTTATCAGGTCATCCATTTGGCTCACCTTGCCTCGCTCACAGAGGCCATGCAAGTTAGGCTGAAGCACGGAAAACGGAGCAGTCTTTACATGTCTGAGAACAGGATGCGCGGCTATTATGGTGTCGGCGTCGAAGGTATTTCAAAGCCGATGAATGTGGGCGCAATCATGCGGACAGCGCATGCGTTCGGTGCGAGCTTTGTCTTCACGATTGGTGCCGTCTATTCCAAGTGGGAGGGCGGTCGATCAGATACCTCGGACGCGCCCGAGCATTTGCCATTGCATGAGTATAACGGTCTAGATGATTTCACCCTGCCGCGTGGCTGTGAGCTGGTTGGCGTGGAACTGACCGATGATGCTGTCGATTTGCCAAGTTTTCGGCACCCGCGACAGGCCGCCTACGTTCTCGGACCGGAGCGCGGCTCCCTGTCTCCTGAGCTTGCCGACCGTTGTGCCCATGTCGTCAAGATTCCGACACGTTTCTGCGTCAATGTCGGCGTCGCAGCCGCGATCGTCATGTACGACCGGACGCTCACCCTGGGACGGTTCCCCGTGCGCCCTTTGTCGCCGGGTGGACCGGTTGAAGCTCTTCCGGAACATGTGCATGGCGGTCCGGTTTTTCGCGGTCAGAATTCGTCCTAAAAAGGACGAACAATAACAAGACCTTGAACACGGACCGGCTTGGCATGACTCGGATTGGATTGTTAGGAATTCCGGTATGATACGCGCACGAAATCTCTTTCTCTGGTTGTTTGCTCTCGTCCTTGGTGTTGCGGCAGCAATTCCCCAACCTTCGCATGCACAGGATGCCGAGCTGATTGGCCGCTTTGGGGATTGGGACGCCTATACCAGGGGCGCCGCCGGGAGCCGTTTCTGCTACATGGTTTCCAAGCCGAAGGAAGCGAGTTTGCGCTCGCGGCGCGGGGAGATTTTTTTCCTCGTGTGGCACAGGCCGGACCAGAAGGAATTCGACGTGGTGCAGGTCGATATCGGTTATCCGTTCAAGGACGGCTCCGAGGCCGAAGTGCGGGTCGGTGGAGACTCCTGGAACCTATTCACCCGTGATGAGAGCGCCTGGACGTACAAGCCAGCCGATGACAAGGCTCTGGTGGCAGCATTGCGCAAGGGTTCACGCATGAGCGTAAAAGGTGTGTCAGGCCGTAACAATCCAACGACGGATTCCTACTCCCTTAAGGGCACCAGCGCGGCTTATTCGGCCATCGGCAAGGCCTGCGGGCGTAGCTAGACAATATTACTCTGCTGCGCCGTGCAGCGGGTAATCCTTCTCGGGATCAATGCCGGCCTCCTCGACAAATTTCTTTGCCTGTCGGACCTGATCGGGTGACATGCTGTGCTGCGGATGTGCGAACTCGGCAAAGTGCCCGTTCAGACGCACGCCGATGCGGCCACCATGGCGTTGTTCAATCTCGCCACCCAATTCACCGTACACAGCTTCAACGGCCTTTGGTGAAATATTGGCGCTTACGGGATGGGCGAAGAGTGCGTGAAGTGTTTTGCGGTGTTTATGGTTCATCAGAGGTCTCCTTTGTTATCCTTCAGGCTACCCATTGCTGTGGGTTTGGGCATTGATCTATCTCACGGTCTTTGTTGCCTTTCCGGTGCTGCGCGACTATGTGATGCCCGATGCCCATAAACCCTGAGATATTTGCCGCTCCCGTTGCGGATGCCGACGCCCCGGTCAATCTGATCGGCATGGATCGTGATGATATATTCGCGGTCTTGTCCGAGATGGGCGAACCTCGCTTCCGGGCCGACCAGATTTTCAAGTGGGTCTACGGCCGCGGTGTAAGCGATTTTTCCGAGATGACGAATATCGCCAAGCCTTTGCAGGCGCGGTTGGCCGAACGGTTCATGATCGCCCGTCCGGGGATTGCGCGTGATCTGGCATCCGAAGACGGAACCCACAAATGGCTCCTCGATCTTGGCGATGGCAATGAAGTGGAATGCGTCCACATCCCTGAAAGTGATCGTGGCACGCTGTGCGTCTCCAGTCAGGTGGGATGCACCCTGAACTGTCGTTTCTGTCATACAGGGACACAGCGTCTGGTGCGCAATCTGGGGCCGACCGAGATCGTTGGCCAGATCATGCTCGCACGCGATCATTTGGGTGAATGGCCGACGGCGGAACGCCGCACGATCTACGAGCGTGAATTGTCCAACATCGTCATGATGGGCATGGGGGAACCGCTCTATAATTTTGAGAACGTGGCCAAGGCCCTCAAGATCGTCATGGATGATGCCGGGATTGCGATCTCGCGGCGCCGGATCACGCTTTCCACGGCAGGGGTTGTGCCGCTGATCGAGCGCTGTGGCGAGGAGCTGGGTGTGAACCTGGCCGTCTCGCTGCATGCGGTGCATGATGAATTGCGTGACGAGATCGTTCCGATCAATCGGAAGTATCCGATTGCCGAGCTGCTGGAGGCCTGCCGCAACTATCCCGGCCTCAAGAATTCCCGCCGGATCACCTTTGAGTACGTGATGCTCAAGGATGTGAATGACAGTGATGCGGACGCCCGCGAGCTTGTCCGTATCATTGCCGGCATTCCTGCCAAGGTGAATCTGATCCCGTTCAATCCGTGGCCGGGTGCGCCCTATGATCGTTCAACCAATGCGCGGATAGAGGCCTTTGCCGAGATTGTCCGCAATGCAGGTTACCCTTCGCCGGTTCGGACACCGCGTGGAGAGGATATCATGGCCGCGTGCGGTCAGCTGAAATCGGATAGCGCGCGCCCGCGGCGGGCAGCTGCGGAGTAGACTTCAAGCTTTCGTGTGGGCGCACCGCCCCGCTTGTCAGAAGATGCCACGCGTACTACCGTCGCGGGTGGGGAGTGAGGAAAACTCGCTCAAGGTTCGAAGATCAACCCTTCTGGGGGACCGAGCCGACATGATTGATGATTTTATTCTGGGACTTGCGATCGCCATTTTTGGCGGCGTTCTGGCGTTGATGGGCCTGCCGTCGCGTTTCCGGTCGCGTCTTCCTTCCCTGCCTGTACAGCAAGTCAACAAGACAAGCCGCGCGGTTCGCACCGTGCTCTCGCTTCTGGCTTTGGTCATCGGGTTGCCGATTGCCTTTACAGGTCTGGCCATGGTCTGGGCAGCTCTGGCCGGCGTCACGATTGTGTTGCCCTGGATGACGCTCTCGTCATAGTCAGAACCTTGGGTTGCCTGCTTGCTCCGCGGGCCTGCACGACTATACTCCGCCGCGATTTTCCAGAACGGACGGAACTTGTGACATGACTTCGGGTGACGTGAAAACGCGCGACGTGAAAAAAGCGGTGCTTGCCTATTCAGGTGGCCTCGATACATCGGTCATCCTGAAATGGCTCGTGGAAACCTATGACTGTGAGGTTGTGACCTTTACGGCTGATCTCGGGCAGGGTGAGGAACTGGAACCGGCACGGGCGAAAGCCGAAATGTTCGGGGTTAAGGAAATCTATATCGAGGATTTGCGCGAAGAATTCGTGCGCGACTATGTCTTCCCGATGTTCCGTGCCAACGCAGTCTATGAAGGCGTCTACCTGCTCGGTACGTCGATCGCACGGCCGTTAATTGCCAAACGACAGATCGAGATTGCACATGAGACCGGTGCCGATGCCGTCTCTCATGGGGCCACGGGTAAGGGCAATGATCAGGTTCGGTTTGAGCTCGGTTACTACGCGCTTGATCCTGACATTACTGTCATCGCACCCTGGCGCGAGTGGGATCTGACCTCGCGCACCAAGTTGATTGATTTTGCCGAGAAGCATCAGATTCCGATTGCCAAGGACAAGCGCGGGGATGCGCCGTTCTCGGTGGACGCCAACCTGTTGCATATTTCGGCCGAGGGAAAAGTCCTCGAGGATCCGTGGGTCGAGCCTGAGGAGTACATTTATTCCCGATCGGTTTCCCCCGAAGATGCGCCCGACAAGCCGACCTATATTGAGATGGATTTTGAGCGGGGAGACCCGGTTGCCATCGATGGTGAGAAACTCTCCCCGGCCATGCTGCTTACCCGCCTGAATGAACTGGGCGGGGCCAATGGCATTGGTCGTCTCGACCTGGTCGAGAACCGTTTTGTCGGCATGAAGTCGCGCGGTGTCTATGAAACCCCGGGCGGCACCATCCTGCTGGCAGCCCATCGCGGCATGGAATCGATCACGCTGGATCGCGAAGCAATGCATCTCAAGGACGAGATGATGCCGCGCTATGCCAAGCTTGTTTACAACGGGTTCTGGTTTGCACCGGAGCGCGAGATGATTCAGGCGCTGATCGACAAAAGCCAGGAACGCGTTTCGGGTACAGTCCGCATCAAGCTCTACAAGGGCAATGTCACCGTCGTTGGCCGCAAGTCGAGCGAAAGCCTCTATTCACTCGACCACGTCACCTTCGAAGACGACCAGGTCTATGACCAGCGCGACGCGGAAGGCTTCATCAAGCTGCAGGCGCTGCGTCTGCGTCTGGCCAAGGCGCTGCGGGATTAGGCTTTAACCCAGGCCGGGCCAGGCGGGTGCACCCATGACGAAGGGGTGGGCCGCCACGAGCGCCAGATAGATCGCGATGCTGAGCAGCACGCGCCACCAGCCGATCCCGGCCCAGTCCATCGTCGTCCGCCTGGTGAGAAGCGCGCCGAACGGCACGGCGCTTGTGGTCAGCATCACCGGCCCCCAATCCGCGCCGTAGTGAAACTCCCGCCGCTTGTCGATATGCCACATGCCGCCGGCTGACAGGATGAGCATGCCGGCGAACAGGATGACGGACCGGCTGTCTCCATTGACGATCAGATGGACCAACGCCCAGAGCGACATGCCGTTCAGGAAGGGGTGCCGGGTGACCCGCATGATCCCGCGGGTCAGGTCAGGTCCGGGCTCGTCGAGCTTGGTTCCCGCCAGCGTGGGGGATGGCGTACTCAAACCGCAGACGATCAGGAAAACCGCAATGGGCATGGTCACGGCTGGCAACCACAACAGGGCAGGCGGTGTGCGCCAGACGATATCGATCGGCGCGTTGATATAGGCCAGAATCATCCAGACGAAGATGATGACCATCAATGCGGAATAGGCGGTCAGAAACCGGGTCTCCCCCAGCTTGCCGACCAGCGCCATGCGAACCGGCTGGCTCGACAGGGCAAAATGCCCGACGACAAACAGCACGGTCGATGCAAACAGGGCGTTCAGACTGTCAATCATGATCTCTCCCCGATAGACTCTGATTATCTGGTCTTCACAGGGGAGTCGTCCACCCGTTACGGACGTGTTAGTGAACCGATATGACTGACACAAAAGATCCCATCGCAGACGCGATTCTTTCACAGCTCGCTTTTGGCAAGCCCGGCGGCTCGATTTCTCCCGAAGAGGTGGCCCGTGCGGTTGCTGAAGCAAAGCGCAATCCCAAGGATCCCCACGATCTCTGGCGCAAATATCTGCCGGCGGTCAAGCAGCAGGCGGTGCATCTGGCCCGCGCCGGGCAGATCGAGCTTTTGCGCAAGGGAAAGCCCGTCGACGACCCCGCCCGGGTCAAGGGCGTGGTGCGCTACCGGCTGCCGGAATCCGGTGCCACACCGGAATCGTCTGAAACACCTGAGGCACCCGAAATACCGGAAATACCTGAGCTGCCTGAGGCTTAGAACTTTGGTGGCGTAATGCCGTTCTGACGGCAGGCGGCTGTGACCGTATTGGCCAGCAGACAGGCAATGGTCATTGGGCCAACGCCACCCGGCACGGGTGTGATGGCACCGGCAACTTCGACCGCAGAGTCAAAGTCGACGTCCCCGACCAGTCGGGTCTTGTCGGGGTCTTCCGTGGTCGGCGCGTCAATACGGTTGATGCCCACATCGATGACGGCTGCACCCGGCTTGATCCAGTCTCCCTGAACCATTTGTGGGCGGCCCACGGCGGCCACAAGAATGTCAGCACCGCGACAAACCTCGGCGAGATTCTTTGTGCGCGAGTGCGCGATGGTCACGGTGCAGCTCGCCTGGGTCAGCAGTGCGGCCATTGGTTTGCCGACGATGTTCGAGCGTCCAAGCACGACCGCATTGAGGCCGGACAAATCACCAAGCCGGTCTTCGAGCATCATCTTGCAGCCCAGCGGCGTACACGGAACCATGGCGGCATCGGGGCCATCCATCTGTCCCGTGGCAAGGCGACCGGTGTTGATCACATGGAACCCGTCGACATCCTTGGCTGGTGCGATTGCATCAATCACCGCGTTTGGATCGATCTGGTCGGGCACCGGCAGCTGAACGAGGATGCCGTGGACGGTCGGGTCGTTGTTGAGCTTGTCGACCAGTGCGAGCAATTCGTCCTGAGTGGTGCTGGCATCGAGACGGTGATCGCTGGCGGTGATTCCGGCTGCCGCGGCTGCCTTGCCCTTGTTGCGGACATAGACCTGACTGGCCGGGTCTTCACCTACCAGAACGACAGCCAGTCCGGGAACGAGGCCGTGCGCATCTTTGAGGGCAGCCGTTTCTGTGCCGATACGTTCGCGCAGGGCTTCGGCGAAGGCCTTGCCGTCGATGATCTTGTCATTGCTCATGATCTTGCTCTCCGTGACGGGCACGAGGCGTGCCTGCCCTTTACACATTGCTCTTGCGCAACGCCTCTAGCATGGGCGCCAGAGTCGCGGCATCGCCGGGAATCAAAATCGATTTTGATCGTGCGGTTGTGCCCGATGCCACCGACAGGGATGTCGGGGGCAGATGCAGCGCCTTGGCGAGCAGTTTGAGGACGGCGATGTTCGCCTTTACGTCCTCGGGAGGGGCGGTCACGGCGATTTTGAGGGCGGGTCCGTCGGGCAGGTCGATCAGGCCCTGAAGGGCATTCCGGCTGGCGCGTGGCGTTACCAGGACGCGCAGAAGGATCCCGCCGGGCTGGCGGGACCAAACCGGGGTATCACTCAATTGCTTAGCGAAGGCCCAGAATGTTGGGCAGCAGGTTGCGCAGGAAAACGAGGACCAGGATCAGGATCATTGGCGAGAGATCAATTCCTCCAACGGACGGAATGACCGAGCGGATACGCCCCAGGACGGGTTCGGTGATCCGATAGAGAAAATCTCCGATCGTGTAGACGAACCTGTTTGAGGTATTGATCACGTTGAACTGGACGAGCCAGCTCAGGACGACCGAGATAATCAACGCCCACATATAAAGCGCGATGATTGTATCGATGAGTTGCCAGACGGCGAACATGGGCAAGCTCTTTGGTGATTGATGCGACGCAAGCGCCGGAAATGGTTCAATTTGTTGCGCGCGAGACTAGCCAGCGACCGGGCGGCTGTCCAGTAACGCAACAGTGCCCGGATGCGACGAAATCGCCGGATGGATTTCCCGCTCCTCCACGACTTGACACAGGTGCATGGCCGCTCACATATTCCGCCGCGCCGCGCAGGTGACTCAAGGCCTGCGCCTGCCGTTTTCGGCATCGGTGGGGCCGTAGCTCAGTTGGGAGAGCGCTACGTTCGCAACGTAGAGGTCAGGGGTTCGATTCCCCTCGGCTCCACCATTTTTATCAACGTTTCCAATGACTTAGATGAAATTCGACGAAACCTCCGCAGTTCCGGGGGCTTTGGCGCGTCTGACTTAGAATGTCTTGGACGTTTCCGAGACATTCTGCCGGATATGGTACTTCGTCTCTGGAGGCCGAATTCCCAGCCAATACTTTTGGGGAAATCAGGTGGTAACCGTACGAATGCCGTTGGGCAGATTCGTGAACTCGCGCGTGATCGACCGAACTTCTTACGCGAGCGCGCATCTCCGACAGAGCTACTCGTAAAGGCGAATGCTCGAAACCTTTAGGTCAGCCGAGAACGCCCGCCCGATTGCCACCAGTCCGAGCCGTTTAAGGCGCTGCGTATCGAGGGGTGAATCGAGCCGGTGTGGTGCGAATGCATCGAATGGCAGGTCGATCGTTTGCCAGCGCGCGCCGGCAGTGAAATGCGCCCGGTAGGACTGCCAGGGTCGCGTTGCGTCCGGAGTTCGCAGGTGTAGTGAATATTGTTGGCCATTGCCGCGAACCACAATGCGAAGGCCGCGATACGCGGATGCGTCGAGCACATCCCCGGACGCGTTCAGGTCGAGAGCGGCCTGGACAAACCCGCCGTTGTTCTCCAGGCGAACATCGCCGCGCAGGCGAATTAAGGCCTGCCCGTCGGATACGTCGTGTTCGACACGCACGTCCGAAACGCCACCCATGACGCGGTCGCTCACCCCGCGCCATTCTGTACCCAGCGCAGAGACCAATCTCTCGTCTGAAAAATCGTCGATCAGCATCGTGTCGCTCACTGCCTCCGCGCCGCTCACCATGAAAAGCGGCAGGGCGACGCAAAAAATATACGCCAACATGGTCATGGTCTGCCGAGGTTTGCCGATAGGGCAACGTGACAAGGTCATCGCAGTTGCTTTCGTTTTTTTGGTCCGGTCGTGGTTCAGGGCGCCCCGCAATTTGCCCCATGCCGGCGCGTGACCCAGCGCTGCAGGTAGGGGCGAAGGGGAAGGAATAGATTGTAGAGATGTTCGAGGGCCCAGAGCGCCGGCGCGGTCCGGGCGAGTTTGCCCGCGAGTTGGAAGCGTGGCAGCGCGGACCACAAGTATGCGAACGCGGCGGCCCCATCGACCCAGGCGATGCCGGATGCACCTTCTTGTTTTTGGTAGAATTCGATCTCACGCGCGCAGAGTGGGCAGGCGCCGTCGAAGAATACGCGGGGCATGGTTTCGATTTTCCTATTACTCAGGACACAAATTCCACAATCACTTTGTTGGAACTTATGGGCGGAATGTCCTTGGGCAGCGCCAATATTTGTTTGTCCGCTTCCATCTTGGCCAGAGTTGCGCGGCAAGTGATGCCATCGATACGAACCTGGTACGCTCCCTCTTTAAGGTCCGTATAGCCAGAGAGGTCAAAGGAAGTTTCTCCGTCCAGAGAACAAGGGTTTTCCAGAACAGTCCAGGGTCTTCCGAGCAGCCTTGCGGCAGCTAACATCTCACCTTTACCAAGAAGATTCCGGATCAACGATGAGGATACTACCTCGCCCCCGAACCGGATCTGTTCAATCGCCGAGATGCCGATACCTCTTTGGGCACACAACTCCTGCAACATCTCCGTGTTGCCTGCCTGACGGCAACCAAATTTAAAATCTGTGCCGACGACCACGTGTGACGCTGATAGAGATTTTCTCAGAACTTCATCTACAAACTCAACTGGTGTCAGCGCGGCAAAATCCAAATCAAAGTGCTGACTGACACAAAACCCTGTTCCCAAATTTGCGAGGTCTCGCGTCTTCTGTAGAGAAGTACCAAGCCGGAAATTCACCGCAGAGGCATCGAACAGTTCCCGTGGATGAGGGTCAAATGTCAGTATTGCAGGACGACAAGACGTCTCGGTAGCGACCTGAACCGTCTTTTCGATCAGCTTTTGGTGACCAATGTGCAGTCCGTCAAAATTGCCAATGGCATAAACACCTCCATGCCATTTCTCGGATACCTCGTGATGGCCCATGAAAACGGGCATTGGCGCGCGTTCATTGCTTACGCGAACTGTGTTGGCATCCGCCAATGGACCTGGGCGTTTGGCTGAAGCATATTGCATTTTAAATCCCCGTCTTTTGCACCTGTTACGTGAAATGTTGGGCATTGGTTCACGGTAAGATTTGGCAACCTACGGTTCTTCGCTTCTTCTCAGCTTTGGTGGGAGAGTTCTCCGTTGGGATCTGTCATCGTAACTCGCTGTAATATTTAGAGAAATATTGGGGATGTGTTGGACCGAGGTTCGTGCTTCGATTCCGCTCGGCTCCACCATTTTCTCACGGTCTCCGAAAATCTGAATGCCTGGTGGTCGCGTCCGGGATGCTGGAAGGCTTAACGCCTTGGGGACATGCCGGCGCGTTCCATCATCATCTCGTGAACTGCCTGCATGCCACGGTCTGCCATGTCCGAAACCTCCGCAGCATGGGTCTGGAGCGCGGTGACGATTTCCGGGTCGTCCGAGGTCTGGACCACGACAATTCCTTCTTCGGTCACATCAATTTCGGATTGAATGGTTTCGCCGCGCATGAAAAAGATGTCCAGTGTCGGGCTTTGAATCATGATTTTCGGGTCATCACCGTTCTCAACCCGGCCAATCATTCCGACCACGTGGCTGACGAGGTTGGTCATCACGTCCGCGTCTGAAGACCGGGTGACCGTGCGGATGCCGTTGGCCAATTCGGTCACTTCGCGCGTGATGGTTTCGAAATTCCGGAACAGCACAGCCAGTTCTGCACTTTCCTCGGGTGTTGCGTTCTGGCCGCGCAGGCCCGGCATATTCACTTCGTCATGCCCGGTGCCATCTGCACCATGTCCATGTCCATGTCCATGTCCATGTCTGTGCCCGCTGCCCGGGCCATTGTCCTTCATCTGTGCCAGCGACGTACTTTGCGACAAATCATAAATCCCGCCGGTCAACAGCAACGCGGCAGCAAGGGCTGTTCTGATAAGAAGTCTGGAGAATTTGGAAGCTTGGATCGTCATCTTTGTGTCCTGATACCGTCACAGCGGCCGAGCGTGATCGCGTCGGGCGGACCCAGTTTATAGAGCTTCCTCTTACAGGAAGGTCAAGACA
>Ga0255753_1000899_pt1 | contig 37121 bp, 46 predicted proteins | sample 041ome_10_FD_179953 | JGI IMG/M metagenome (GOLD analysis project Ga0255753, IMG submission 179953) | Coastal salt marsh microbial communities from the Groves Creek Marsh, Skidaway Island, Georgia - 041412US metaG (version 2) | ecosystem: Environmental > Aquatic > Marine > Intertidal zone > Salt... | reverse complement strand
CCTCTTCAATAGGTGCCTCAGCAGAAACCTCTTCAGAAGCAGTTGAATCGCCAGAGACTGGCTGGTTGAAGTTTGCATATTTACTTCTAAACTTATCAACTCTACCAGCAGTATCTACAAGTTTTGACTTACCTGTATAATAAGGATGAGATGTTCTTGAAATCTCTAATTTAAAAAGTGGATATTCTACACCATCAATCTTAGTAGTTTCTTTTGTCTCTACTGTTGATTTAGTAATAAATACATCATTATTAGACATATCTTTAAACGCTACTAATCTATAGTTTTCAGGATGTGTATTACTTTTCATAGCTTAAAAGTGAGTGCAAATTTAAAATTTTTTTCATATATCCTATCATTATAATTGCTTAATTTTGCTTTTCACATTTAACACAAACAAAATGATACAAACTAATGGGACAATAAAATCAGTAATAATTAATTATGGACTTCTTCTAGGGGGAGTTACAGTTGCATTTGCTCTGATGTTATTCTTAATGGACATGCACATCGAACAAGGTTCTCTTCAGAATATTGTAGGTTTTATTCTAACTGTTGGAGCTATTGTATTTGGACAATTAGCTTTCAAAAAAGCAAATGAAGGCTTCATAAGCTTAGGAGAAGGATTTAAAATAGGACTTGGTATTTGTATGGTGGGGTCAATTGTTGGCCTTATATACGGAATTTTTCAGATGACAGTCCTTGATCCAGAAACTATGACTAAAGTAATGGAGTATTCAATTGATCAGGCAATTCAACAGAATCCTGAGCTTACAGATGAAATGATAGAAGCAATTGAGGGTAGTATTGAATTTTTCACTTCTCCTTCAATGATTGCTGTATTTGGTCTTGGATCAGCTTTATTTTTTGGTAGTATAATTTCATTAATAACCGGATTAGCACTTAAGAAAAATAAACCTGCTTAATTAAATTTATGGATGTTTCAATCATCATACCTCTTTTTAATGAATCTGAGTCACTAAAGGAACTTGATGATTGGATATCATTATCTTTTAAATATAAAGATTTAGATTATGAGGTTATTTACATTGATGATGGGAGCAATGACTCATCATGGGATATAATTAAGAGTATAAGTCAAAATAATTCAAATCGAAAAGGAATTTCTTTCATCAAAAACTATGGAAAATCTCAAGCTTTGAGTGTTGGTTTTTCAGAAGCAAAAGGAAAGTATATCGCTACCTTGGATGCAGATCTTCAAGACTCGCCTGAAGAAATTCCATTAATGATAGCGATACTTGCAGAAAAAGATCTTGATTTGATCTCTGGTTGGAAAAAGAAAAGACATGATTCATTTATTACTAAAAGAATTCCTTCTTATTTTTTTAATCTAGTTGCAAGAGTCTTTTCAGGAATTAATCTAAATGACTTTAACTGTGGTATAAAAGTATACAGGAAGGAAGTTGCTAAGTCAATAAGTTTATATGCAGATATGCATAGATTTATTCCAATACTTGCAAAGAACCAAGGATTTAATAGAATAGGTGAACATGTTGTAAAACATCAAGCAAGAAAATATGGTAAAACCAAATTTGGTAATGAGAGATTTATAAGAGGGTTTCTAGATATAATTACTTTATGGTTTACTGAAAAATTTGGTAGGAGACCAATGCATTTTTTTGGAACTGTAGGCACCATAATGTTTATAGTTGGTATTTTATTTACAATTTATCTTGGTTATAATAAACTTTTCATAGATACTTCCTCAAGATTAATAACATCAAAACCTGAGTTCTATATTGCTTTAATTACAATAGTATTAGGTGCCCAATTTTTTATAGCGGGATTTTTAGCTGAGTTAATAATTAAATTTAATATTAGTAAAAATAAATACTCAATTAAAGAGAAAACTTTTTAAATGAATTACTTTACTAAAGTTCTAAAATATGGTCTAGATTATACTTATTATGGAGTATTAAACATTGTATTTAATATACTCTATGCAATTTTTAGTGCTTTAGCTTTTGTATCATTTATTCCAATGCTTGATGTACTTTTTAAACAAACAAAAGAAGTTTATATAGAGCCAGAGTATTCCGGAATCAGTAACATAAGAGAATATTTAGAGAATTACTTTAACTATTATATATCAAGACAATTAGAAACTGATATTTCATCAACACTAATTTTAGTTGTTGGGATTGTGATTTTCTTTTTTTTAATGAAAAATTTATTCAATTACTTGGCGCTCTATAATATAACTTTTGTAAAAAATGGGTTACTTAAAAACATACGAGGTAAACTTTACTCCAAAGTAATCTCCATGCCAATTTCCTATTTTTTAAATAAGAAAAAAGGTGATTTGATGTCTAGAATTACAGCAGATATACTAGAAATTCAGACTTCATATCTTTCTATTTTAGAGCTCATGGTTAGAGAGCCTTTAACAATTTTGTTCACCTTAATTGTAATGTTCACCATAAGTCCTGAGCTAACTTTATTTGTTATCCTATTTATTCCAATTTCAGGATTTATAATTTCAATAATTGGAAAAAAACTTAGAAAAGATTCCAAAGAAGTTCAACAACAACAAAGTAATTTTCTTTCAATGATTGATGAGACTATAAGTGGTCAAAAAGTTATTAAGTCTTTTCTTTCAGAGTCATTTTTTAATCAAAAATTTGATAGTATTAATGAAATGCTTTACAAATTTTCTAATAAGGTAATAAACAGGAAAAACTTAGCAGGTCCATTTAGTGAATTCATGGGTATTTTAGTCATAGGAGTTCTACTTTGGTTTGGAGGAAAAATGGTATTAATTAATGAAACAATTTCTGGGACAACGTTTATAGTTTTTATGGGTCTTGCTTATAATATTTTAACTCCAGCTAAAAATTTGAGCAAATCTTTTTACAGTATAAAAAAGGGAAATGCTGCAGCTGAAAGGGTGTTCGAAATAATTGAATTTAAACTTGACAATTATTCAAATAGAGATCAATTACTTGAAACATTTAAAGATAAAATAGAATTTAAAAATGTTGATTTCTCATACGGACAATCAAAAATATTGGATAAGATTTCTTTCACAATCAAGAAAGGTCAGAGTGTTGCTTTGGTTGGTTCCTCTGGAAGTGGAAAAACGACTATTGCAAACTTATTAAATGGGTTTTATAATTCTGACTCTGGATCAATAAGCATAGATGGGATGGAAATCTCCTCTATCACTCGTGAGTCTTTGTATAAAAAAATATCTATTGTTACACAAGAATCAATCCTTTTCAATGATACAATTATGAACAATATAAGAATTGGAGATTTAGACTCTGTAGATGGAGATGTTATAAATGCTGCAAAAGAAGCTAATGCTCACGAATTTATACTTGAACAAAGCAAAAAATATGACACTAATATAGGTGATTATGGAGGTAAGCTTTCAGGTGGACAGAAGCAAAGGTTAACAATTGCAAGGGCAATGCTTAAGAGTCCGTCAATTTTGATTTTAGATGAAGCTACATCATCTTTAGATAGTGAATCAGAAAAGAAAATTCAAGATGCAATTGATAAGTTAATGCTGGGCAAAACTTCATTAATAATTGCTCATAAGTTTTCAACAATTAAAAAATGTGATAAAATAATTTTAATTGATAAAGGCAGAATAGTAGCAGAAGGAACACATGATGAACTTATTAACTCAAATTCTTCATATAAAAATATGAATCAACTTCAAATGTAATTTTAAATCAATTAAATTTACAGCTTAATATTCTGAAATGATATTATTTTTTGGTGATTCAAAATCAAAAGTATTTGCTGTAGAAACCTCTGTAAAATTATCAGCTGAAAATTTAGAAAAAATATCCTGGGCACTTAATTCGCCAATAATTAATAAAGATATAATTGAGGAAAAGTTTATTGGACCTAAGTCTTCAATGATTTCTCCTTGGAGTACAAATGCTGTTGAGATTACAAAAAATATGGGAGTTGAATCATTGATACGTATTGAGGAGTTCAATAATGTCACGATTAATAGATACTTCGATAGAATGATTCACCAGAAATATGATGAATTGAATCAAAAAGTTTTTACTAACATTCTAAATCCTGAAAAACAGTTAATTATTGATAATATAAAAGCTTACAATGATGAACATGGATTAGCACTTGACGAGTTTGAAATTTCATATCTAGAAAAGTTGTCAAAAAAAATAGGAAGGCCATTAACTGACTCTGAGGTTTATGGATTTTCACAGGTAAACTCAGAACATTGTAGACACAAAATATTTAATGGAAAATTTATAATTAACGGAAAAGAAAAAAAAGAGAGCTTATTTGGTTTAATAAAAAATACTTCTAAGGCAAATAAAAATGGTATTGTTTCAGCATATTCTGATAATGTGGCATTTATTGAAGGTCCTAATATTCTTCAATTTCAACCTCAATTCCCTGATAAAAGTAGTTTCTATATTAATAAAAAAATAGATAGTATAATCTCACTAAAAGCAGAAACACATAATTTTCCAACAACAGTTGAACCATACAATGGAGCAGCTACAGGTTCAGGTGGAGAAATTAGAGATCGAGCCTCTGGTGGAACTGGTTCCATACCATTAATTGGATCGGCTGTATACATGACCCCATATTCGAGGTTAGATAATAATAAACCATGGGAAAAAAATATTTCAGAAAGAATATGGAAATATCAAACACCAGTAGATATTTTAGTAAAAGCATCTAATGGTGCTTCTGACTTTGGTAATTGTTTTGGTCAACCACTTATAGTCGGTTCTTTATTTACATTTGAGCATAGCGAAAACAATAATTTGCAATCTTTTGATAAAGTCATAATGTTAGCAGGTGGTGTTGGGTTTGGGGAATTGAGTCAGGCAATGAAAAGAACTCCTGAAAAAGGGGATATCATAGTACTACTTGGAGGAGATAATTACAGAATAGGTATGGGTGGCGCCTCTGTTTCATCAACAGATACTGGTAGCTATAATGATGCAATAGAATTAAATGCTGTTCAAAGATCTAATCCAGAAATGCAGAAAAGAGTTACAAATACAATTAGATCTTTGTTTGAGATGGATGAAAATCCTATAATATCTATACATGACCATGGAGCAGGTGGACATCTTAATTGTTTTTCAGAGTTAGTTGAGGATATTGGAGGTGAAATATATCTAGATTCACTTCCAGTTGGAGACCCCTCTCTATCATACAAAGAAATAATTGGTAACGAATCTCAAGAGAGGATAGGTATAATAATTAAAGAGAAACATTATGAATTGGTGAAAAAAATTGCTGATAGAGAAAGAGCTCCAATATTTAAGGTTGGAAAAATCACAGCTGACAAAAAATTTAGAGTAAAAGATAGATCAAATGATATTGAGACTATTGATCTAGATTTAGATAGTCTTTTTGGTGATGCACCAAAAAAAATTATGACTGATTCATCAATAGAATCAAATTACATGGAAATTGAATATGATAGTAAACTATTTAATGAATACCTGGAAGATGTATTAAGAATAGAGGCTGTTGCCTGCAAAGATTGGCTTACAAATAAAGTTGATAGATGTGTAACTGGAAGAATTGCTCAACAACAAACAGTTGGAGAGATTCAACTTCCTCTTGCTAATTGTGGAGTTGTTGGATTAGACTATACAGGTTATGATGGAATTGCATCATCAATTGGACATTCTCCAGTTTCTGGTTTAATCGATGCAAAAATTGGAAGCATAAATTCAATTGCTGAATCTTTAACAAATATTGTATGGGCTCCTCTAAAAGATAGAATAAATTCAGTTTCTCTATCTGCAAACTGGATGTGGCCATGCGGAAATGAAGGTGAGGATTCAAGATTATATGATGCTGTAGAAGCATGTTCTGATTTTGCAATATCATTAGGGATAAATATTCCAACTGGAAAAGATTCACTATCAATGGTTCAAAAATATGATGGGCAAAAAGTAAAATCTCCTGGTACCGTGATTGTATCTGCATCTGCTCATTGTATTGATATTAGAAAAGTTATTAAACCAGTTCTTAGAAAACACAAGGGTGAAATTTTTTATATAAATCTTTCTTCAGATGACTATAAGTTAGGGGGATCATCTTTTGGTCAAACACTTAATAGAATTGGATCTGAATCCCCTACTGTTAAAGATTCTGAAAAGTTTAAAAGTTCATTTAATTTAATACAAGATTTAATAATTGATAATAAAATTATATCAGGACATGATATATCATCTGGTGGGTTAATTACCTCATTACTTGAGATGTGTTTTACAAGTGATAATGTTGGTATGAATATTAATCTTAATGAAGTGAATTGTAAAGATTCAATAAGATTACTGTTTTCTGAAAATCCAGGAGTTTTAATTCAATCAGAATTTGACTTAACTAAAGTTTTCCATGGTATAGGTGTAAATTGCTTTAAAATTGGTAACGTAAACCTAGAGGGTAAATTAAATATAATAAACTATAAGGATGAATTCACTTTTGATATAGAGACATATAGAGACATATGGTATTCTACTTCTAAGGACTTTGACAATAAACAGACACAAAAAAACAAATCAAGTGAAAGGTTTAATAATTATAAAAAACAGCCTCTAAAGTTCTCATTTCCAAAAAATTTTAGTGGATCGTTACTCACAAATAATAGAAATAAAATTAATGCTGCTGTAATAAGAGAAAAAGGGAGTAATTCTGAGAGGGAGATGGCATTTATGATGAGTGCTGCAGGTTTCAATGTGAAAGACATACATATGACAGATATAATATCTGGTAGAGAGAGCCTAGAAGATATTCAACTTTTGGTAGCAGTTGGAGGATTTTCAAATTCAGATGTTCTTGGATCTGCAAAGGGATGGGCTGGCTCATTTATTTTTAATCCCGTTGCTAAAAAAGCACTCGAAAATTTCTTTGATAGAGATGATACTCTATCCCTTGGAGTATGCAATGGATGCCAGTTATTTATTGAACTTGGATTAATTAACAAAGACCACTCTAATAAACCTAAAATGTTGCATAATGACTCAGGAAAATTTGAATGCATATTTTCCTCCGTTGAAATTAAAGATTCATCTTCAATTATGTTAAAAGGAATGGAGGGCAGTATACTAGGTGTATGGTCAGCACATGGTGAAGGAAAGTTTAATTTTCCATACTCGGAAGACAAATATTCCATAGCTGGAAAATTTCTTTACGATTCATATCCAGGAAATCCTAATGGCTCTGATTTCAATACAGCAATGCTAGTTTCGGATGATGGAAGACATCTTGTAATGATGCCGCATCTAGAAAGGTCAATTTATCCTCATAACTGGGCTTATTATCCTGAAAATAGAAATGATAAGTTGACTCCATGGATTAAAGTATTTGATAATAGTTATCAGTGGCTCTCAAATACTTAAAAGTATTTTTAATTTAATTAGAAATAGTTATTATTTAATTATATATAACTGATTTACAATATTTTAAAATTAATATAATTATCTGAGTATTGTAAATATTTAGTTATTTTGATATGTCAAAAAATTAAAAAAACGAATTTTAAAAAAATTAAGAAATATGCCCACAAAAAATAAAACAAAGCTTAAAGGAGGAGAGTTTATTTTAAAGGAATCATTATCCGATGAGATTTTTACTCCTGAAGACTTTTCAGAAGAACAATTAATGATGAAAGAAACCATAATTGATTTTATGGACAGAGAAATATGGCCGGACAAAATGAAATATGAAGAAAAAAATTATGATTTAACTGTTGAAGCAATGAAGAAGATTGGAGAACTCGGTTTACTCGGTGTTTCTCTTGAAGAAAAGTATGGCGGCATGGGAATGGACTTTGTCTCAACTATGCTTGCTGTTGACTACGTCTCTGGAGTATCTGGATCTGTAGCAACTGCTTATGGTGCTCATACAGGAATAGCAATTCTTCCAATTTACTTATTTGGTAACGAAGATCAAAAGCAAAAATATTTACCAAAGTTGGCTTCTGGAGAATGGTTTGGATCATATTGTTTAACTGAGCCTACAGCAGGTTCTGATGCAAATTCTGGAAAAACAAAAGCAGAATTAAGTAATGATGGTAAACATTATAAAATCAATGGTCAAAAAATGTGGATATCTAATGCAGGGTTTGCCAATTTGTTTATAGTTTTTGCAAGAATTGAAGATGATAAAAATATTACTGCGTTTATAGTTCCTAATGAGGTTGACAACGGTATTAAACTCGGTGAAGAAGAAAAGAAACTTGGTATTCACTCATCATCAACTAGACAAGTATTCTTTACAGATACAATTGTTCCCGTTGAAAATTTACTTGGTGAAAGAAATGGTGGATTTAAAATTGCCATGAATGCTCTTAATGTAGGAAGAATTAAATTGGGTGCAGGTAACTTAGATGGACAAAGAAGATCCATTAGCATTTCTACTGAATATGCAAATAATAGGGTACAGTTCAAACAACCTATCTCTAGCTTTGGGGCTATAAAAGAAAAACTTGCCACAATGGCAACATCTTGTTATGCTGGAGAATCAGCATGTTATCGTGCAGCTAGTGATGTTCAATCTAAAATAGATGAATATGAATCTAGTGGTTTAACCAAACAAGAGTCTGAACTTAAAGGTGTAGAAGAATTCGCTGTTGAATGTTCTATACTTAAAGTTGCAATTTCAGAGGATATGCAGATATGTGCTGATGAAGGGGTTCAAATATTCGGAGGAATGGGTTTCTCAGCGGAAGCACCGATTGAAAGCGCCTGGAGAGACGCAAGAATTGGAAGAATTTATGAAGGAACAAATGAAATAAACAGAATGCTAAGCATAGGAATGATTCTTAAGAAAGCTATGAAAGGAGAACTTGATATTATGTCTGCTTATCAAGATATAATTGAAAATAAATCTCAAGAAATTATTGAGAATTCAGACGAGCTAAATGATGAAATAACTTTAGTTGAAAATATGAAAAAGATTTTCTTACTATTATTAGGAAAATCTTTTGAAAAATTTGGTCCTGAGATTGACAAGAAGCAGCAGGTACTTCTAAGTCTTTCTGATTTAGCTATTGAGACCTACATCTCTGAGTCAACTTTAAAAAGAACATTAAAGAATATTAAAAGAACATCTACCATTGATCAAGAATATCAAATAAGTATGTCAAAATTATATATTTATGAAGCTGCTAAAATCATTGAAAAAAAATCCAGAGATATTATAAATAGCATCATAGATGGTGATAATCAAGAAAATATTTATTCTTCTATATCAAAGAAGCTTAGCTATACAAAAAATCCAAATATATTTGAACTAAAGACTCACGTTGCAGATAAAATAATTGCTGAAAATAAATATTGCTTTTAATGAGAAGGATACCATCTTTAATTCTTTTTTTATCCATAACATTTATATACCCTCAAGATTCAAAGATGTATAAAATAATTGAGGATGTATCAGCTGAAAGAATAGAAAGCGATATAACAAATTTAGTTTCATTTGGAACTAGACACACACTAAGCGATACTATCTCAGAGACAAGAGGAATAGGAGCTGCAAGAAGATGGATTAAAAAAGAATTTGAAAAAATTTCTAATGAATGTAATCAATGCTTAGAAGTTTTTTATGAAAAAAGTTATGTAACTAGTGAGGATAGTGAAAGAGTTATATTTCCAACATGGGTATACAATGTATTAGCTATTCAAAGAGGAAAAAAAAATCCAAATAGATATATTATTATGAGTGGAGATATAGACTCAAGGGTATCTGATCCAACAAACTATATTGATGACTCACCTGGAGCTAATGATAATGCTAGTGGAATGGCAGGTACTATTGAAGCAGCAAGAGTATTATCAAAATATAAATTTGATAATAGCATTATCTATGTCGGACTTAGCGGGGAAGAACAAGGACTTCTTGGAGGCAAAAGTTTAGCTTCATATGCTAAGAAGAAAGGTTGGGAGATTATAGGTGTACTTAATAACGATATGATTGGTAATATTGAAGGAGTTGACGGAGTTATTGATAATAGAAGCTTTAGAATTTTTTCTGAACCTTTTTCTTTTAATCCTAAGTATGCAAACGGGCTAAATATGAGAACACAAGGGGGTGAAAATGATGGCCTTTCAAGACAGCTTGCAAGATATGTTCATAAGACAGTAAAGAAATATATGCCGGAACTTAATCCAATTATGATATATAGGTTAGATAGATTTGGAAGAGGTGGACATCATAGACCTTTTAATGATGAAGGATTTGCAGGTATTAGAATTATGGAAGCTCATGAAAATTACATAAGACAGCATAATGATATAAGAAATGAAAATGGAATAGATTATGGGGATGTTTTATCAGGAGTAAATTTTGATTATGCAGCAAAATTAACTTCTGTTAACGCAATTTCGTTGGCAAGTATAGCATCGTCACCAAAACCCCCAAAAAATTTAAAAATCGGTGGTATAGTTGAGCCAAGTGTAAAATTTAGATGGGAGCAGCCAGATGATTCATCTATAACTGGTTATAAAATTTATTGGAGAGAGACAACCTCCTCAACATGGGAGTATAGTAAAACTATTGGACTTGTTGACAATTATATTCTTGAGGGAATTGTGATTGATAATTTTATATTTGGAGTTTCATCTATAAATTCAGAGGGATATGAAAGCTTGGTTGTTTTCCCAGGATCTACATTCAGATAACAATTAAATGAATCCTTTGTCTTTCATCCATTCATCATTATAAATCTTTCCTATATATCTACTGCCAGAATCATGAAGGAGCACAACAACGACTTGTCCTTTTTTAAAATTAGATTTTAGTTGAATCATTCCAGCTATAGCTGCACCACAGGAATTACCTGCAAAGATACCTTCTTCTTTAGCTAACTTTCTTGTATATAAAGCAGCATCTTTATCAGTTACTTTTTCAAAATGATCTATAACCTCAAAATCAACATTTTTAGGTAAAATATCTTCCCCAATACCCTCTGTAGAATATGGGTAAATTTCTTTCTCATCAAAAATTCCTGTTTCATGATATTTCTTAAATACAGATCCATAAGTATCAATACCCCATATTTTAACACTAGGTTTCATTTCTTTTAAATATTTTCCAACACCAGAAATTGTCCCACCTGTACCTACACCTACAACAAAGTGATCAATCTTTCCATTAGTCTGTTTCCATATTTCAGGACCAGTTGATTCGTAATGAGCTATAGTATTTGATGGATTGTCATACTGATTTACATACCATGAGTTCTTTGTTTCTTCTGAAATTCTTTTGGAGACTGAATAATAAGACCTTGGATCATCAGCTTCAACATCTGTTGGACAAACAACTACTTCAGCGCCCATAGCTCTTAGAACATCAAACTTTTCTTTAGATTGTTTATCATTTGATACGCATATTAATTTATAACCTTTAACTATAGCTGCAAGCGCTAATCCCATACCAGTATTACCAGAAGTACCTTCAACTATTGTTCCACCTGGCTTTAATCTTCCATCTTTTTCAGCATCCTCAATCATTTTTACAGCCATTCTGTCTTTGACTGAATTACCAGGATTAAAACTTTCAACTTTGACAAACACACTTGATTCAATCAAATTAGAAATTTTATTTAGCTTAATTAAAGGTGTATCGCCAATAGTTTCGAGAATATTTTTGTAATACTTCATTTTAGGTGTTTATATTAATTGTTGGAACAAATCTAGTAATTGATGAAAAAGTTACAAATAGAATGATTATTCCAATAGCAGCAAAGATTAAGTTAAGAGAAATTATATATAAAGGATCTACAATAAAAGGTATTGAGTCTACATAGTAATCATTAGGATTTAGTTTTAATATATTATAATTATTCTGTAAAAACGAAACAATTATAAATAGAATATTACCAGGAATAATTCCTTTAAAAAGAATATCAATACCCTGATAAACAAAAACTTTTCCTAATAATTTATTATCAGCTCCCATAGAACTCATAATACCAATCATTTTTATTCTCTCAAAGATTAGTGTAAGCATAGAGATGATAATACTTATAATTGCCACAATTATCATAAGTATTATAACTATCAAAATATTAAAATCAAATATTGATATCCAATTAAATATATTATTGTACTTATCTTGAACAGTAACTATAGATAGACTATTATCTAAAAACAAATCCTGGGCAGATAACTTATTTTCAATATCCATAACACTTTCTTTATCTACAATTATTAGCTCAATTGATCCTACATCATTAGAATTTAATTTGTATAAATTTTGAAGAGATTCTATGCTTCCAATTATATAGCTCGAATCAAAATCGGGAAAATCAGTTTCATAAACACCATAAACTCTATAATATCTTATATTCGGTATTTTTTGATTATCAAAAGTTTGAAAATAGAGTGTAATATTATCTCCAATACTAATATTAAGCTTTTCAAGTAATGATTTAGATATTATGATATCGTTTAAACTATTTGGAGAATCATTTAATTTTTCTAAAATAAATTGATCAAATTTTTTAAAATTTAATTCATCTTTAAAGCCTCTGAATATAACTGTTTCTATAGAATTATCAATTGTAACTATTGATGGCTTTTCAAGAATAGAATTTATTCTAATGTCAGGATATAATGTTTTTATTTCATCTATTATATCTTCTGATTCTTGAATTATTTCTGATGCAATTCCTCTATTATTATTTTCATAACTAGATATTGATATATCAGAACTGATATTAAATAATTTTTCTTTAATTGAAACTTGGAGACCCTTTCCAATTGAGACTGCACTTAATGATACAAATATTCCAACAAAAACAGAAAAAATTGCAATTTTTATAATACGAGATGAAATATTACTTTTATCAGTATTAGTTTTTAATTTCCTGTAAATGAAAAGAGGTAGATTCAAATTAAATCTTTTGTTCAAAAATACACTTTTATTTATTCTATTTTTTCAGTTAAGCAATTCTGTTTTTTCACAAGAAATAATTCAGGGTGCTGAAAGAGTTGACTACTATTTTAATAAACTAAATGATAAAAAAATTGCTATAATCGCTAATAACACTAGCGTAATAAAAACCTCAAAAGGAAGTACTCATATTATAGATACTTTAATTGCTAGAGGCCTATCAATTAATAAAATCTTTAGTCCAGAACATGGTTTCTTAGGAGATAAAGATGACGGAGAAAAATTTGAAAACGATTTCTATAATAACATTGAGATAATTTCTCTTTATGGTGGAAATAGAAGATTGAAAGACGAAGATATTGAAGATATTGATATCATAATTTTTGATATCCAAGATGTTGGTGTAAGATTCTATACATATTTATCTACACTTCACTATGCGATGCAGTCAGCTGCCAGAAAAAATAAAAAGTTTATAATTATGGACAGAGCTAATCCTAACTCATTTTACATAGATGGTCCTGTTTTAGACCTAAAGAACTCAAGCTTTATTGGGCTTCATCCTGTACCTGTAGTATATGGAATGACAATAGGAGAATATGGCTTAATGATAAATGGAGAAGGTTGGCTTGAAAATAATTTAAAAGTTGATCTTGAGGTTATCAAACTCAAAAATTATAATCATAAGTTAAAATATGAACCTCCAATTAGACCCTCACCTAACCTACCAAATATTCAATCAATTTATTTGTATCCAAGTTTAGCTTTTCTAGAAAAAACAGAGGTTAGTGTAGGTAGAGGAACTACAACTCAATTTCAAATATACGGACACCCTGATTTCAAAGGTGAATTTAGCTTTACACCTCAACCTAATTTTGGAAGCCAATATCCAAAATTAAAAGGAGTCCTGTCTTATGGTGAAGATCTTAGAAATTATAAAACTTCAAACATAATTGAACTTAAATGGCTTATAAATTCATTTTCACAAATAAATGACAAAAATAATTTTTTTAGGAGTGACTTTGATAAATTATCAGGAACTTCAAATCTGAAGAAACAAATCATTGAAGGCATAAGTGAATCAGAAATAAGAGATTCGTGGAAAGAAAGTCTTGAAAAGTTTAAAAAAATTAGAAAGAAATATTTATTATATTGAAACAGTTATGTCAAAACTATCACCTTTTCATTTAGCAATTCCAGTAAAGAATCTTTCTGAATCCAAAAATTTTTATAAAAATATTCTTGGTTGTAAACCAGGCAGAGAGTCTGAAGAATGGGCAGACTATGACTTTTTTGGTCATCAATTAGTCATTCATGTGGATCCAAATCATGAAGGAAAAAAACATCACAATGAAGTGGATGGGAAATCGGTACCAATACCACATTTTGGCGTTGTTATACCTTGGGATGATTTTGATAATTTTGCTAAATCATTGTCCGATAATAATATTAATTTTGTTATCGAACCTTATGTTAGATTTGAAGGTCTTCCCGGTGAACAAAAGACAATGTTTTTTTATGACAACTCTGGTAATGCACTTGAATTTAAATCATTTAAAGATATGGGAATGCTCTTCTCAACTAAACTTTAAATATGCTTAAACTTAGTTCTAAAATATTTGATTTTATTTTCTCTGAGGAGAACAGAAAAAAGATAGAAGGATTTACAATATGGACTGCTACTATTGGATTTATTTTCCATCTTTCATTAGTTCTACTTAATAATAATTCAATTATTAATATAGGTAATGAGAGCCTATTATTAACTAATCCTATTTCAGCAATATATACTCCTTTCTCAATAATTCTTTATTATGAAATATTCTTATTAATTTTTTATTTACCAAGATCATTTACAACCTCTATTTTAAAACAGTTTGAAATCATTTCACTAATTATCATAAGAAGAATTTTTTATGATATTCCAAAGCTTGATCTTAAAGCAGAAAGCTGGTTTGGAAATCCTGATAATCTTCAAATTACCTATGATCTTTTATGTATTTTGATTCTGTTTTTTTTAATTTATTTATTTAATCTAGTTAAATCTAGAATTGAATTTAAAAAAAGCAGTAAAAACATAGTAAGATTTATTGATTCAAAGAAGATAATTAGCATAGTTCTTATTCCTATTATGTTTGTATTATTCCTTTTAGGTTTATATAATTGGTATTCTATTGGAATGAGTTCAAATTTTGCAAGCTCTTTCTATTATGTTAATGAAGTTTTTTACACAACTTTTTTCTCAATACTTATTATTGCAGATGTTTTTATTCTTCTATTATCTTTCCTTTATACTGAAAGGTATAGTCAAATAATGAGAAATACTGGTTTTATTATTTGTACTATTTTGATAAGACTTTCATTTTCCTCAACAGGATTAACAAATCTTCTTCTGATTGTATCTAGTGTAATTTTTGGACTACTAATATTAAAAATTTATAGTCTTATGAATAAGATTGAGTAATCAGTCTTTAAGCTCGCAAGCTTTTAGTGTATTTTTTAGTAACATTGAAATTGTCATAGGTCCAACTCCTCCAGGCACAGGTGTTATCATTACATCTCTTTGACTAAAATCCTCGAAGTCAACATCACCAACAATTTTATAACCTTTTGAAGAAGTCTCATCAACAACTCTTGAAATTCCAACGTCAATTATGATTGAGTTATCACTAACCATTTTAGATTTTAAAAACTTTGGAATACCAATTGCAGATATGATTATATCTGAATTAATACACAGTGTCTCTAATTCTTTAGATCTACTATGAGCAACAGTTACTGTTGCATTTGCAAAGGATTGGTTTTGACTAAGAAGAATACTAATCGGACGACCAACTATCTGACTTCTACCTATTACAAGACAATGTTTGCCTGATAAGTCAATCTTATATCTTTTTATTAATTCAACAATACCAGCTGGAGTAGCAGGTATAAAAGTATCAATTCCTAAAGTCATTTTACCATAATTAAAAGGATGGAATCCATCTACATCCTTCTCTGGAGATACTTGAGTTAATATCTTTTCTTGGTCAATATTTGAAGGCAAAGGAAGCTGAACAATAAATCCATCAATTTCTTTATTTTCATTGATCTTAGTGATTTCATTTAACAACTCATCCTCGGTAATATTATCATTGAATTTGAATAAAGATGAATTAAATCCAACTCTTTCACATGCCTTAATCTTACTATTAACATATGTTTGACTTGGGCCGTCGTCCCCAACAAGAATTGCAGCTAAGTGTGGAACTTTTTTTCTATTATTTATTCTATCCTCTACATGATTTTTAATTTCATCTAGAACATCATTAGAAATCTTTTTACCATCAATTATTTTCATAGAAAATTTTTTTCAAATATACATATTGCACAGACTATTTATTTCATGCTTCTATACATTTTTTCAATTACTATAACATGTGGAAAAGTAATTGCTGCCAGAAAGGTAAAAATAATAGGAAGAAGATCGCTATTATCAATTTCAGTGTAGTTATAGAACAAAATTAAAAAGATAATAGCCAGAATAAAATAAGGCATAGAATTTAATAAATATATATTTAAACTATTGGAGTTATTACTTCCATAAATATACTTTACCTGGTCCTTTATTGAAAGTATACTATGAAAAAAGATAAAATAAACTGAGAAGCATAAAATTAATGTTGAACTTAATGATAGAAAATAAAAAAGAACAAAAAACAAAATCTCACTAAAAATAAAAGATGTCAGATATTTATTAATAACTAAAGTGGATATATATACAATTGAAACTGTAATTAAAATTATATTCAAGGTACTAGAATTCAAAAAGTTAATTTTAAATGATAAAAAAACATTATTTACAGTATCAATATTATTCATAAAAATTATTGTAAATAGTATAATTCCATGAGATACAATAGATATAAACCTGTAATTGTTTTTTAAACTTCTAGTTATTGGTATCGCTTCCAAATGTTGCTCACCAAAATGGTAGATAGATACAATAATAAAAGCAACTAAGGCAAATGAAGGGAAAAGATAAAAGAAGATTAACCCAACAAAAACAACACCTAAATATGCAAAAAAGGTCCTAAATTGACTAAAATTTGATATAGATTTTGAATTTTTCTTAATTATTAACAAGTCATTTGCACCATGGATTAGTCCAACAGATAAAACAAGTGCAAACCCTATCATATCCTGGTAATTTGCTGATAATAAATAGCTTAATGTTAAAAAAATTGTAAAAACAGCTATTCTTAATATGATAATTTTAGTCACTATTCATTAAATATTTGATAAAAAAAGATATGATTTTTTTTTAAATAATCTTTTTTAACTCCATTATTTTATTTAATTTACTTTTTATAAACAATAATTAATTTAATTATGGAAAATTTATTAAGTATTTTACCAGTTTTAGCTACTGACTTAAGCTTGACTGATTTCACTTTTTGGATTGGGTTTGCTGCAATGTTTGCATCTACTCTTTTCTTTTTCTCTGCTATGAATTTAGTAGCTGATAAGTGGAAGACTTCAATGTTAGTTTCAGCTCTTATTACTGGTATCGCAGCTCTTCACTATTATTATATGAGAAATGCTGCCATGGAAGGTGATATAACTACTGCCTATAGATATGTTGATTGGATCCTAACTGTACCACTTATGTGTGTTGAGTTTTATCTAATTTTAAAGCCATCTGGTGCTACAAAAAGTCTATTATGGAAGTTAATCGGTCTTTCAGTCGTGATGCTTGTTACCGGATATTTCGGAGAAGCAGGTATTGGACCACTAGATGCTCAGTTATGGGGTCTTGTTTCAGGTCTAGCATACTTCTGGATATTATATGAAGTAGCTATGGGTGGCGCAGCACAGCTTGCAAAATCAGCAGGTGGAAACGTAGAGAGTGCGCATAAAATGCTAGTTAAATTCGTATTTATTGGTTGGGCAATTTATCCTATTGGATATATGGCTGGAACTGATGGATGGTATAGCGGTCTATTTGGATTCTTAGATGGTCAAATGGATGTTATTTATAACATAGGTGATGCAGTTAACAAAATCGGTTTTGGTCTTGTTGTGTATAATCTTGCTGTATCTAAGTAATTTACACTCAGATAAATTAAAAGTCACCTTCGGGTGACTTTTTTTTTACATTTTATTTGGCAAACTTATACCTAAAAGGTCAGAACATAACTTTATTATATCTCTTGTTTTCAGAGATATCAATAGCCTAACAGATGTTGATTCTTTAGATTCAGAATTTAAAATATTAAAATTTTGATACAAAGAATTGTAGCTTTTGACTAAATCATACAAATAGTTTGCTATTAGGGCAGGAGAAAGCTCTTTATATGAATTTTTAATTACTAAAGGCAAATCATATATAATCTTCAAAACTTCTTTTTCTTTATCATTAAGAGAGTATCCCTTATCAATAGAAATTTCATTATTATACTTTTTTATAATTGACTGAATTCTAACAAATGCGTATTGAATAAAAGGACCAGTATTTCCATTAAGATCAATTGATTCTTCTGGATTAAATAGAATGTTTTTCTTAGGATCAACTTTGAGTATATAGTATTTTAGAGCACCTAGAGCAATACTTTTATAATCCTCATAATCTAATGCTTCATTTTTTGATTTAAATTTATCAAGGTTCTCAGTAGTTTCTTTTACATTATCAATTAATTCAAATATTAAATCATCAGCATCAACTACAGTTCCTTCTCTGCTTTTCATTTTACCAGACGGAAGATCAACCATTCCATAGCTTAAATGAGAAAGATAACTAGCCCAATCATAACCTAGTCTTTTTAAAATTTTAAATAATACGTTAAAGTGATAGTCTTGTTCATTTCCTACAGTATAAATCATTCCTTTAACATTTTCATTATCAGAAATTCTCTGAACTGCTGTACCAAGATCTTGAGTCATATAAACAGATGTTCCATCTGATCTTAACAATAATTTTTCATCAAGACCCTCATCATCAAGATTTATCCATATAGATGAATCTTCTTTTGTATAAAATACATTTTTACTAAGTCCTTCTTTAATTATATCCTTTCCTAATAAATAAGTCTGACTTTCATAATAATTTTTATCAAAAGAAACTCCTAATAATTTATATGTACTTTCAAATCCTTCATATACCCATTGATTCATCATGTTCCAAATTTTTAGTGTTTCTTCATCATTATTTTCCCAATTCATTAACTCATTTTTAGCATCTTGCATTATTTGAGTAGTATCCTCAGCTTTATCTTTTTCAATACCAGACTTTAAAAGTTCATTTTTTTGTTCATTATGTATCTTATCAAAAAGTATATAATAATCTCCAACAAATTTATCTCCTTTGATATTTTCTGATTTAGGCGTTTTACCCTCACCATATTGCTTCCATGCAATCATTGACTTACAAATATGTATCCCTCTATCATTTATGATTTGAACTTTCTTCACATTTTTCCCATTTGCTTCGAGAATTTTTGAAATAGAGAAACCGAGTAGATTATTTCTTATGTGTCCTAGATGAAGAGGTTTGTTTGTATTTGGAGATGAAAATTCAACAATAAAAGTCTCGTTTTGTTTTTTTGATTTTCCAAAACCAACATCGTCTTTAATTGACTCGATAAAGTTTAAGTAATATTTATCAGAGATAGTAAGATTTAAAAAACCACCAACTATATTAAAAGAACTAATATTTTCAGAATTACTTACTAAATTTTCTCCTAGATCTTTCCCAAAAGATGAAATCTGTTCTTTTTTTAGGTCTTTATAAAAAGGAAAGAGGACAATAGTTAAATCACCTTGAAAATCTTTTTTTGTATTTTGAATTTCAATTTCGTTTGTTTTTATATTAAATTTTTTTTCTAAAAAAACTGAAACTAACTTTGAAATATCTGATTTGATATCCATTGAATTTATGAAATTGACCTATGTGTTGGACCGTTATATATCTGTCTTGGCCTTCCAATTGGATTTTTAGAGTCTCTCATTTCTTTCCACTGAGCAATCCAACCAGGTATTCTTCCTAGAGCAAACATAACAGTAAACATTTCGGTAGGTATACCTAAAGCTCTGTAAATAATACCAGAGTAAAAGTCAACATTAGGATATAATTTTTTTTCAATAAAGTATTCATCATTTAATGCTTTTTCTTCAATTGATTTAGCAATTTCAAGTATTGGATCATCAATACCAAGATCATTAAGAACTTGATCAGCAGCTTTTTTAATTATTTTTGCTCTGGGATCAAAGTTTTTATAAACTCTATGACCAAATCCCATCAATCTAAATGGATCAGACTTATCTTTTGCTTTGTCAATATATTTATCAATATCCGAACCATCATTTTTAATCAATTCTAGCATCTCAATTACAGCTTGATTAGCACCTCCATGTAATCTTCCCCAAAGGGCAGAAATTCCTGCAGATATTGATGCATATAAACCAGCATATGATGATCCTACGATTCTTACAGTTGATGTTGAACAATTTTGTTCGTGATCAGCGTGAAGAATCAAGAGTGTGTTCAAAGCATTAACTATTATATCATTTTGCTTATAGTCTTGATTTGGCTTAGCAAACATCATATACGCAATATTTTCTGTATACTCTAAATTATTGTTACTATAATTTAAAGGCAAACCTTTGATTTTTCTTAACGTCCAGGACGACATAATAGGAAACTTTGCAAGAAGTCTGATTGTAGATAAATACATTTTATCTTTTTCTGATGTACCTGCTGTATCTTTTAATGAAATTTTTGTTTCATTTAAAGGGTTAAATGCAATCAAAGCAGATGTAAGAGAAGATAATACACCCATTGGATGAGCAGATTTAGGGAAACTTTTAAAGATTTGCTTAAGATCTTCATCCACAAGAGCTTCTTCTCTAATATCCTCTTGAAACTTATGTATCTCTGACTTTGTTGGTAAATTTCCATAAATTAAAAGATAGGCGACTTCTAAAAAAGATTTTTTTTGACATAATTCATCAACAGAGTAGCCTCTATATCTTAAAATACCATTCTCTCCATCAAGGTAAGTTATTTCACTGATACAATGGCCTGTATTTTTATAACCCGGATCATAGGTAATCAAACCTGTTTCTGACCTTAATTGATTTATATCAATTGCCTCCTCATTTTCAGATCCAGTAATTACAGGAAAAGTATAAGATTTTCCATCAAATTCAATTTTTGCAGATTTTCCCATAATTAGGTGTTTCTACAAATTTAATTTACCTGCAGTTAAGAAAAAAATTAATTAAAATTTAAATTAAGAAAGCTTTAAATTAAATGCCTCTTTTCCAAGAAATCTTGCATTTTTACCAAGCTCTTCCTCAATCCTTAGTAATTGATTATATTTTGACATTCTATCACTTCTTGACATTGAACCGGTTTTAATTTGACCAGTATTAAAAGCTACACAAAGGTCTGCGATAGTAGAATCTTCGGTTTCACCTGATCTATGAGAAATTACAGAGGTAAAATTATTGGCAGATGCAAGGTTAATTGAAGAAATGGTCTCAGATAATGATCCGACTTGATTAAATTTTATAAGAATAGAATTCCCAATTTTTTCATTTATTCCTTTAGACAATCTATTTAAATCAGTTACAAAAAGATCGTCCCCAACAAGTTGAACTTTATCACCAATTTTTTCTGTTAAAAGCTTCCATCCGTCCCAATCATTTTCATCCATTCCATCCTCTATTGAAATTATTGGATATTTTTCACATAATTCAACTAAGAAGTCAACTTGCTGATTAGAATTTAACTTTGTTGAATTATTTTTTTCAAATATTGAATAATCATAATTTCCATCTTTAAAAAATTCTGATGACGCACAATCTAATGCTATCATTACATCTTTTTTCATCTCATATCCTGCTTTATTTACTGCCTCAATAATTGTATTTATTGCGTCTTCAGTACCATCTAGTTCTGGAGCAAATCCACCTTCGTCACCAACAGCAGTTGAAAGACCTCTAGACTTCAGAATAGACTTTAGATTATGAAAAACTTCATTACCAATCTGTAAAGCATTGGTAAAACTTTTTGCTCCGACAGGAACAATCATAAACTCTTGAAATGAAATTGGTGAGTCAGAATGACTTCCACCATTAATTATGTTCATAAGTGGAACAGGCAAAACATTTGAATTTGAATCACCTAAATATTTAAAAAGAGATATATTCTTTTCATTAGCAGCAGCCTTAGAAACAGCTAGAGAAACTGAAAGAATAGCATTTGCTCCAAGTTTAGATTTATTATTTGTACCATCCAGCTTAATCATTTTTTCATCAATAAGTTCCTGATCAAAAATTGATATATTATTTAATTCTTTTGAAATAATTTCATTTACATTTTTTACAGCATTAAAAACAGATTTCCCCATGTATGAGTCTAATTCATCTCTTAATTCTACAGACTCATGTTCACCCGTAGATGCTCCAGATGGAACAGCAGCCCTACCAATTATATTATTTGTTGTGATTACATCAGTTTCAACTGTAGGATTTCCTCTTGAGTCAAAAATCTGTCTCGATACTATATTTTTTATTTTAGTCATTGGTTAATTTAGTTTTGATAAGAATTGATCAAATAAATAATTTCCATCATTAGGACCAGGACCAGCCTCAGGATGATATTGAACGGAGAAACAATTCTTAGATTTTATTTCAAGACCAGCGACTGTTTGATCATTCAAATGTTTATGTGAGATTTTAACTGACTTGTTAGCAACAGCAGTATCATAATCAACAGCAAAACCATGATTTTGAGATGTTATTTCACCTTTACCTGTATTGAGGTTTAAAACAGGGTGGTTGATACCTCTATGTCCATTAAACATTTTGTATGTTTTTATATCATTAGCCAATGCAATAACTTGATGACCAAGACAAATACCAAATAATGGATAATTTTTCTCAAGAATTTCTTTTGTTGTTTCTATCACTGTTTTTAATGGTTCAGGATCACCAGGACCATTTGAAAGGAAAAATCCATTAGGTTTAAATTTTAGCATTTCACCTAGACTTGAATTATATGGAAAAACTTTGACAAACATATCTCTTTTAACAAAATTATCAAGTATATTTTTTTTAATTCCTAAGTCAACTACTGCTAACCTTTTATTAGATTGTTTATTTCCAATTTCATAAGGTTCTTTTGTAGAAACTTTAGATGCAAGCTCTAATCCATTCATACTTGGAAAATTGCTAAGTTTTTTCTTGATATCTGAAATTTTATCGACCTCTGTAGTTATAGCAGCATTCATTGCACCATTATCTCTTATATACCTTACAAGAGCTCTAGTGTCAACATCACATAAAGTAACTAGTTTATTTGATTCAAACCATTTTTTAATTGATTTAGAGTTTGATCTTGAGTTTACAGAACTAAAATTTTTACAAATTAGTCCACTGATATAAATTTTATTTGATTGAGATTCGGACATTTTGATACCGTAGTTTCCAATATGAGAAGTTGTAGTTACCATAATTTGTCCAAAATAAGATGGATCAGTAAATATTTCTTGATATCCAGTTACTCCAGTATTAAAACAGATTTCACCAAAAGAAGTGCCATTGATTCCGGTAGAACGACCATAAAAAATCGTACCGTCAGCTAACAGTACGAGTCCTTTTTTCCTTTTTTTGTAAGTCATTTCGGAAAGTAAAATTACATAAAAAAAGGACATATGAAAATACATATGTCCTTTTGTTAATTACTTTTTATTTAGTGTTATTAAGACTCAGCTTTTTCCTCTGAATCGACCACTTGTTCTTCAGGAGATTCTTTAACTTGATTTGAGTTATACAGGTTATTAAAATCTACAAGCTCAATCATAGCCATTGATGCATTATCTCCCATTCTGTTACCTAATTTGATTATTCTCGTGTATCCACCTGGTCTATTAGCTACCTTTTGAGCTATCTCACCAAATAGAGTCTTGACACCATCCTTATTCCTCAATTTGCTAAAGCATAGTCTTCTATTATGTGTATTATCATTTTTGGACTTGGTAATTAAAGGCTCAATAAAAATCTTTAAAGCTTTAGCTTTAGTTGATGTAGTAGTAATCCTCTTATGCTCAATTAATGATACTGCCATATTAGCTAACATAGCTTTTCTATGAGCTGACTTTCTACCAAGTTTAATTGTTTTTTTACCGTGTCTCATTGTTTAATCTTTATCTAGTTTATATTTAGTAAGATCCATACCAAATGATAAACCTTTTAGTATAACTAATTCTTCTAGCTCTGTTAAAGACTTTCTACCAAAGTTTCTAAACTTCATTAAGTCATTTTTATTAAAGGAAACAAGATCACCCAATGTATCAACCTCAGCAGCTTTTAGACAATTTAAAGCTCTAACAGATAAATCCATATCTATAAGCTTTGTCTTAAGAAGCTGTCTCATGTGAAGAGATTCTTCATCATAAGTCTCAGATTGAGCGATTTCATCTGCCTCAAGAGTAATAAGTTCATCAGAGAATAGCATGAAATGGTGAATAAGTATTTTTGCAGCTTCGGTAAGAGCATCTTTTGGATGAATAGAGCCATCGGTAATTATTTCAAAAACAAGTTTTTCAAAATCAGTCTTTTGTTCTACTCTGTAATTTTCAATATCATACTTAACATTCTTAATTGGAGTGTAAATTGAATCAATAGCAATTACCCCAACAGACTCATTATATTTTTTGTTTTCCTCAGATGGAACGTATCCTCTACCCTTATCAATGCTTAGTTCAATACTTAACTTAACATCTTTCTCAAGATTACATATAACAAGATCAGGATTAAGAATTTGGAAACCAGATATGAATTTTTGAAGGTCTGAGGCTTTTAGTACTTTCTGATTACCAACTATTACATTAATCTTCTCGTTATCGACATCGTCAATTTGTCTCTTAAGTCTAATTTGCTTTATGTTTAAGATGATTTCTGTTACATCCTCGACAACTCCTTCAATTGTAGAAAATTCATGTTCTACACCGTCAATTTTGATGGATGTAAACGCATAACCTTCTAAAGAAGATAATAATACTCTTCTAAGAGCGTTACCAATAGTTAAACCATATCCTGGTTCTAAAGGTCTAAATTCGAATTTACCATGAGACTCTGTAGAGTCTATCATGATTACTTTATCTGGTTTTTGAAAGTTTAAAATTGCCATATTTTTTATTTTGAGTATAATTCAACAATAAGTTGTTCCTTAATATTTTCAGGAATTTGCTCTCTTTCAGGAAGAGAAATAAATTCACCTTCAAGACGTTCTCTATTAAATTTTATCCATTCATATTCAGATATATTTTCTCTGAGAGAACTCTCAATTGCTTTTAGAGACTTAGATTTCTCTCTTATAGAAATCTTGTCTCCAGGTCTTAGCGTGTATGATGGAATATTAACAATTGATCCATTAACAAGTATATGTTTGTGAGAGACTAACTGTCTTGCACCATCTCTTGTATTAGATATTCCCATCCTAAATACAACATTATCTAGTCTAGATTCACATAGCTGTAAAAGTAGCTCACCAGTAATACCTTTCCCTCTGTTTGCCTTATCATATATGTTTCTAAACTGCTTTTCAAGAATACCATAGGTGTATTTTGCTTTCTGCTTTTCCATAAGCTGAATTGCATATTCTGATTTTTTGGCTCTTCTTTTTGTATTACCATGTTGCCCCGGTGGGTAATTTTTTTTCTCTAAAGTACGATCCTCACCAAATAACGGTTCACCGAACTTTCTAGATATTTTTGTTTTTGGTCCTCTGTATCTTGCCATTTAAATTCTATTAATTAAACTCTTCTTCTTTTTGGTGGTCTACATCCATTATGTGGCATAGGAGTAACATCAACAATTTCAGAAACTTCTAAGCCGTTGTTATGTAAAGTTCTAATAGCTGATTCTCTTCCATTTCCAGGTCCTTTTACTAAAACTTTAATTCTTCTAACACCAGCATCATGAGCGGTTTTAGCTGCATCCTCAGCCGCAGTTTGAGCAGCAAACGGAGTGTTTTTCTTAGAACCTCTAAAACCCATTTTTCCTGCTGAGGACCATGAAATAACTTCACCTTTTAAATTAGTAATTGATATAATAATGTTATTGAATGAAGCGTTTATATGAGCTTCACCAGTTGTATCAACAATTACTTTTCTTTTTTTACTAGTAGATTTTGCCATAATTATTTAGTTGCTTTTTTCTTATTAGCTACAGTTTTTCTTTTTCCTTTTCTTGTTCTGGAATTATTTTTTGTTCTTTGACCTCTTAGTGGTAAACCAGTCCTATGTCTAATACCTCTAAAACTTCCAATATCCATTAATCTTTTAATGTTTAATTGTGTCTCTGATCTTAACTCACCTTCAATTTGAAGTTTTCCAACAACATCCCTTACACTAGCAATATCTTTATCATCCCAATCAGAAACTTTCTTATTTAAATCAACTTTAGCTTCTTCTAAGATTGTTAACGCAAGGCTTCTACCTATTCCATATATGTAGGTTAAAGCTATTGCTCCTCTTTTATCCTTTGGTATATCTATTCCTGAAATTCTTGCCATAATTAACCTTGTCTTTGTTTAAATCGTGGATTCTTTTTATTAATTACATATAATCGACCTTTCCTTCTGACGATTTTACATTCACTACTTCTTTTCTTTATTGATGCTCTTACTTTCATAATATTTTTACATTCTAAATGTTATTCTTGCCTTTGTCAAATCATATGGACTCATTTCAAGTTTTACTTTATCACCTGGAAGAAGCTTTATATAATGCAAACGCATCTTACCAGAAATATGAGCAGTAACAACATGTCCATTCTCAAGTTCTACTCTAAACATAGCATTAGAAAGAGCCTCTTTAATTTTACCTTCTTGTTCTATAGATTTCTGTTTAGCCATATTATATAGTTGGTTTACTTCTCATTGAACCAGATTTCATAAGTCCATCATAATGATGATTAAGTAAATATGCATTTACTTGCTGTATTGTGTCAATAGCAACTCCTACCATAATTAGAAGAGATGTACCTCCATAAAAAAGTGCCCAACCTTGTTGCATACCAATTAATTGGACAACTATAGCAGGGAAGATTGCTATAACTGCTAGATAAAGAGATCCAGGAAAAGTAATATAAGACATCACTGAATCTAAATATTCTGATGTTTCGTTACCTGGTCTTATACCAGGGACAAATCCACCGCTTCTTTTTAAATCATCTGACATTTTATTAGTAGGTACTGTAATAGCAGTATAGAAAAATGTAAAGATTATAACTAGAAGTGCAAATAAAACATTATACCATAATCCAAATATGTCAGAAAAACTTGCTTGAAGCCATTGACCAATTGATGAGTCACTAAAAACACTACCAATTGTTGCTGGTGCAAACATTAGTGCCTGAGCAAAGATTATTGGCATAACACCTGAAGCATTAAGCTTTAGGGGTATATATTGTCTTGTAGCCATACCTGGAGATTGAGATCCAGGTACAGAGTTTCTTCTTGCATATTGAACAGGTATTTGTCTTACAGCCATAACTAATAGTATTGATAATAGAATAACTACTAACCACACTGCTAGCTCTATAACTACCATTATTAAACCTCCGTTACTTTCAGAAACTCTTGAGACAAGGTTTTGGGTAAACGAAAGTGGTAAAGTAGCAACAATACCAACAGTTATAAGAAGTGATATTCCATTTCCAATTCCTTTGTCTGTTATTTTTTCACCTAGCCACATTGCAAAAATACAACCCGTAACTAGAATAATAATTGATGATAGAACGAACATTGGGGTTCTACCAAAAATAAATGCACTATCAGGAACACCAAGTGCACTAAGTCCGTATAAATAAGCAGGAGCCTGAACAACACAGATAAAGATTGTTAGCCACCGAGTAATTTGTGTTATTTTTTTTCTACCACTCTCACCTTCTTTCTGAAGCTTTTGAAGATATGGAAGAGCTACACCCATTAATTGAACAACAATAGCTGCTGAAATATATGGCATAATACCAAGTGCAAATATGGATGCATTTGCGAAAGCACCACCAGTGAATGCATTTAATATACCCAATAAGCCTCCTCCATCAGATCTTGTTGAAAGATCAGACAAAGCAAGAGAATCAACACCAGGAAGCACAACTTGTGCTCCTAATCTGTAGACCAATAGTAAACCTAAAGTAAAAAGAATTCTATCTCTTAACTCTTTGATATTATATATATTTTTTATTATGTCTACTAATTTATTCACTTTAAATTTTAGTTATTTTTCCACCAGCCTTTTCAATTAATTTTTCAGCTGATGCAGAAAATTTATGAGCAGTAACATTTACAGGAACATCAATTTTTCCTCTGCCTAAAACTTTAATAAGATCACCTTTTTTAGCAATTCTTAAATCAATCATTTTTTCGAAGGTTAAATCTTTTTTGATTTTTTTATCTTCAACTAAAGTCTGTATATCATCTACGTTAATAGTTTTATATTCAATTCTATTAATGTTGTTGAAACCAAACTTTGGAATCCTTCTTTGAAGTGGCATCTGTCCACCTTCAAAACCAATTTTTCTAGAATATCCAGATCTTGATTGAGCACCTTTATGACCTTTTGTTGAGGTGCCCCCTTTTCCAGAACCTTGACCTCTACCAAGTCTTTTACCACTTGTCTTATTTGAACCTTTTGCAGGCTTTAAATTACTTAAGCTCATAATTATTTGTTTACAGAATTAATCTCTACAAGATGTTTAACTTTATCTATCATACCAGAAATTGATGGGCTTAACTCATGTTCAACTTCCATTCCAATTTTCCTTAAGCCTAAAGCCCTAAGAGTTCTCTTTTGAGACTCTAGTCTTTTAATCGTACTTCTTACTTGTTTAATTCTAACTTTCTTGCTCATCCTTTAAATACTTTATCAAGAGAAATACCTCTTTGTTTTGAAATCATTAACGGACTTCTTAAATTAAGTAGTGCGTCAAAAGTAGCTTTAACAACATTATGTGGATTTGAAGATCCCTGAGATTTGGAAAGTACATTTTGAACACCGACAGCTTCTAAAACAGTTCTTACTGCACCACCAGCAATTACCCCCGTACCTTCAGTTGCAGGCTTAATAAATACTTTAGCACCACCAAATTTACCTTTTTGCTCATGTGGAAGTGTTCCGTTATCAATTGGAATCCTTACTAAGTTTTTCTTTGCATCTTCAACAGCTTTAGAAATTGCAATTGTAACTTCTTTTGCTTTTCCAAGACCATGTCCAACAACACCATTTTCATCACCTACCACAACAATAGCAGAGAATCCAAAAGCCCTACCACCTTTAGTCACTTTAGTTACTCTTTGAATACCTACAAGTCTATCTTTAAGATCTAATCCAGCAGGTTTTACAAGTTCGACGTTTTTATAATTTTTATACATAGTTAAAATTTAAGTCCACCTTCCCTTGCACCTTCAGCAAGTGATTTAACTCTTCCATGATAAAGGTAACCACCTCTATCAAATTTTATTTTTTTAATACCTTTTTTGACAGCTTTTTCCGCAAGTATCTTACCGACATTAAATGAAACATCCATGTTAGTCTCTAATTTTAAATCAGTAATAGACTTGTCACGAGAAGAAGATTGCATTAAAGTCTTTCCACTAACATCGTCGATTAACTGGCAATAAATTTCTTTGTTACTTCTAAATACAGATAATCTAGGAAAATCTGATGTACCTGAAATCACTTTCTTAATTCTTTGTCTAATTCTATTTCTTCTGTATGTCTTAGTATTTCCCATATTAAGCTGATTTACCTGCTTTTCTTCTTATTTGCTCACCAACGAACTTAATACCTTTCCCTTTGTAAGGCTCTGGCTTTCTAAAAGAACGAATTTTAGCAGCAACATGACCTACTAGTTGCTTGTCCATTGATGTAAGTTTAATAATTGGATTTTGTCCTTTTTCATTAATAGCTTCTACTTTAACCTCTGGAGCTATATCCAATACAATCGTGTGAGAGAACCCAAGTGAAAGATCTAATTTTTGGCCAGAATTGCTTGCTCTGTAACCAACCCCAACTAGTTCAAGTTCTTTTGTAAAACCTTCTGAAACTCCTGTTACCATATTTGCAACTAGTGATCTGTATAATCCATGCTTTGATTTGTGATCCTTAGATTCAGAATTTCTTTTTACTAGAATTGTGTTATCTGATATATCAAAACTAACTCCATCAAAAACTTGAGACATTTCACCATTTTTACCATTAACAGTAATAACATTATTGTTAACGTTTACTGAAACACCTTCTGGAATACTTATTGGATTATTTCCTATTCTTGACATAACTTATATTTTAAAATACATAACAGATTAATTCACCTCCAATATTCTGGCTTGCAGCTTGCTTCCCTGTCATAACACCTTTTGATGTAGAAACTATTGATATTCCCAAACCATTTAAAATTCTTGGGAACTCTTGAGAGCTAGAGTATTTTCTCAAACCAGGCTTACTAATTCTTTGTATTTCTTTAATTACAGGCTCTTTAGAAATTGAATCGTACTTCAAAGCAATTTTTATACTGCCTTGGTTGTTTTTTGTTTCCTCGAACTTATAACTAAGAATGTAACCTTGATCAAAAAGTATTTTTGTAATATCCTTCTTGATATTAGAAGAAGGTATGTCAACAACTTTATGACCTGCCATGCTGGCATTTCTAATTCTAGTTAAATAATCTGCAATAGTGTCTGTATACATAATCTTTAATTTACCAACTTGCTTTAGTTACTCCTGGGATTAAACCTTTATTAGCCATTTCTCTGAACATAACTCTAGAAATCCCAAATTGCCTTATATATCCTTTTGGTCTACCAGTAAGTTTACATCGGTTATGTAGTCTAATCGGTGACGCATTTTTAGGAAGTTTTTGAAGACCCACATAATCTTTTGCATCTTTTAATGCCTGCCTTTTTGCAGCATATTTTGCAACTATACGTTGTCTTTTTCTTTCCCTAGCTTTCATTGATTCTTTTGCCATAATTCTTATTTTTTAAATGGTAATCCTAAATCTGTTAATAATGCTTGAGCCTCATTGTCAGAGTTTGTACTTGTAACAAAAGTTATATCCATACCTGCAATCTTATTTACTTTATCGATGTTTATCTCAGGGAATATAATTTGTTCTCTAATTCCAAGATTGTAATTTCCTCTACCATCAAATCCTTTTGGATTTATACCTTGGAAGTCTCTAACCCTAGGAAGAGCAATCGTAATAAGCCTATCAAGAAATTCATACATTCTCTCACCTCTTAATGTTACTTTAGCTCCAATTGGAGAACCTTTACGAAGCTTAAATGAAGCAACATCCTTCTTTGATAGAGTTGCAATAGCTTTTTGACCTGAGATAAGTGTTAATTCCTCAACAGCATGGTCTACAAGTTTTTTATCACTAACTGCAGCACCAACTCCTCTAGAAATAACAATTTTTTCTAAAACTGGAACCTGCATTATATTATCCAACTTAAGTTTGTCTTTTAATTCATTAACAATCTTGTTAGAGTAATCTTCTTTAAGTCTTGGTGTGTAGCTCATTTTTAGATTATTTCTTTAGATTTTTTAGATATCCTAACTTTTTTTCCATCCTCAACTTTGTAACCTACCCTAGTTTTCTCACCATCCTTAGTCATTAATGATAAATTAGAAATATTAATAGGTAGTTGTTTCTCAACTATACCACCTTTAGGATTCTCAGAGTTTGGCTTAGTATGTCTTTTAACTGTGTTAACGCCTTCGACAATTGCTTTATTTGAGTTATAAAGAATTTTAAGGACTGTACCTTTCGCTCCTTTATTCTCTCCGGCAATAACTAATACTTGATCTCCTTTTTTAATTTTTATTTTATTCATCACATTCAATATTATAAAACTTCAGGTGCAAGAGATACTATTTTCATAAATTGCTTATCTCTTAATTCTCTAGCCACAGGGCCGAATACTCTTGTTCCTCTCATCTCTCCTGTTTGAGATAATAAAACACAAGCATTTTCATCGAATCTAATATAAGATCCATCATTTCTTCTAACTTCTTTTTTTGTTCTAACAACTACTGCAATTGAAACTTGACCTTTCTTTACAGTTCCATTTGGAGTTGCATCTTTGACAGTTACAACAATTTTATCACCTAATCTGGCATACCTTCTTTTCGTTCCACCTAAAACTCTTATAGTTAGAACTTCTTTTGCTCCAGTATTATCTGCTACCTTAAGTCTTGATTCTTGTTGTACCATTTTATTTTGCTCTTTCTATTATTTCTACAATTCTCCACTTTTTTGTCTTACTCATTGGTCTAGTCTCCATAATTTTTACAGTATCTCCTTCATTACAATCATTCTTTTCATCGTGTGCAACGTACTTTTTTGTTTTTAAGACAAACTTTCCATAAACAGGATGCTTTACTTTTTTAACCTCTGAAACAATAACAGACTTATCCATTTTATCAGATGAAACAATTCCAATTCTTTCTTTTCTTAAACTTCTAGTTGACATTTAATCTTGTTTTTTTTCGTTTAATATTGTTTTTAACTTAGCTATTTGTCTTCTTAAAGTTTTAATTTCAAGAGGATTTTCAATAGTTTGAACTGAGTTATTAAACTTAAGTTGTGATAATTTTTTTGATGTATCAGTCAACTTTTCGTTTAACTCGTCAATGGTCATATTTCTAATTTCAGTTATTTTCATAATTATCCTTCAAAATCTCTTGCTACTATAAACTTAGTTGTAACAGGTAACTTTTGTGCAGCTAATCTTAATGCCTCTTTAGCAACTGCTATTGGTACACCCGAAACTTCAAAAAGAATTCTTCCAGGCTTTACAACAGCAACAAAATATTCAGGAGCACCTTTACCTTTACCCATCCTAACCTCAAGAGGTTTTTTTGTAATTGGTTTATCTGGAAAAATTTTGATCCACAGCATACCCTCTCTTTTCATATACCTTGTAGCTGCAATCCTAGCTGCCTCTATTTGTCTTGAAGTTAAAAACTTAGACTCTAAAGATTTAATTCCAAACATACCATTAGATAGTCTATGTCCTCTCTGGGACAAACCTTTCATTCGACCTTTCTGAGCTTTTCTGTATTTAGTTCTTTTTGGTGTTAACATATCTAATTAACTTTTTCTTTCTCTTTGTCTATTATTCTTCTTAGAATTACCAGAAGACTTTTTCATTCCCACTAGTGGAGATAATTCTCTTTTTCCATAAACTTCACCTTTCATTATCCAAACCTTAATTCCAAGTCTACCATAGGTAGTATGAGCTTCAACTATAGCATAGTCAATATCCGCCCTAAAAGTAGAAAGAGGAATTCGACCTTCTTTATATGATTCTGACCTAGCCATTTCTGCACCATTCAGTCTTCCTGATATTTGAATTTTAATACCTTCAGCATTCATCCTCATTGCTGCTGCAATAGCCATTTTTATTGCTCTTCTAAAGGAAATTCTATTCTCAATTTGTCTTGCAATACTGTTACCTACAAGGAAGGAGTCTAATTCAGGCCTTTTAATCTCATGTATGTTAAGCTGAACGTCTTTTGAGGTAATCTTTTTTAATTCCTCTTTTAATTTATCAACTTCTTGACCAGCTTTACCAATTATAATTCCAGGTCTAGCTGTAGTAATAGTAATAATAATTAACTTAAGTGTTCTTTCAATTATTATGCTTGAAACACTAGCACGTGAAAGTCTTGCATAAATATACTTTCTAATCTTATCATCCTCTGCAAGCTTATCTCCATAATCTCTTCCACCATACCAGTTAGAATCCCAGCCTCTGATAATACCTAATCTATTTCCTATTGGATTTGTTTTTTGTCCCATTTAATTTATTGTTTTTGATGAAAGTATTAATGTTACATGATTAGATCTTTTTCTAATTCTATGAGCTCTACCCTGAGGAGCTGTTCTTATTCTTTTAAGCATACCTGCACTATCAACTCTTATCTCTTTAACAAATAGCTGAGCCGAGTCTATATCAGAATTTTCATTCTTAGATTGCCAATTAGAAATAGCTGAAACAAGAAGCTTTTCTAATTTTCTTGAAGCCTCCTTTGGACTAAATTTTAAAATAGATAGTGCGCTTGAGATATCTTCACCTCTTATTTGATCAGCTACTAATCGCATCTTTCTCGGAGAAGTAGGGCAATTATTAAGTTTAGCAAATGCTAAATCTTTCTTTGCCTCTTTTATTTTCTCAGCGCTATTTCTTTTTCTTGAACCCATTATCTTTTATTTCCAGAATGTCCTCTAAACGATCTTGTCGGAGAAAACTCTCCTAGTTTATGACCAACCATATTTTCTGTTATATAAACAGGAATAAATTGTCTACCATTATGAACAGCAATAGTCTGTCCAACAAAGTCAGGAATAATCATAGAAGATCTTGACCATGTTTTAATAACAGTTTTTTTATTATCCTCTAAATTCTTGTTAACCTTCTTTAGAAGGCTAAGATGAACATATGGTCCTTTTTTTAATGATCTAGACATACTTTTTTATTTTTTTCTTCTTTCAATTATAAATTTTGAAGATGCTTTCTTCTTCGATCTTGTTCTGTAACCTTTTGCAGGAATACCTTTTTTAGACCTAGGATGACCACCGGATGCTTTTCCTTCACCTCCACCCATTGGATGGTCAACAGGGTTCATAGCAACAGGTCTAGTTCTTGGTCTAATACCTAACCATCTCTTTCTACCTGCTTTTCCTGATGATACTAACTGGTTATCTGAATTAGAGACAGCGCCTATTGTGGCATAGCATGTATTTAATATCAACCTTGTCTCTCCAGAAGGTAACTTGATTGTAACATACTTACCGTCTTTAGCCATTAACTGGGCAAACGATCCAGCACTCCTAGAAATGCTAGCACCTTTTCCTGGATTAAGCTCAATACATGAAATTATTGTACCAAGAGGAATTTTACTTACAGGCATCGCGTTACCAATTTCAGGTGTTGCTTTGTCACCAGAAATAACACTCTGTCCAACTTTTAAACCATTTTGAGCAATAATATATCTCTTCTCACCATCTTTATATTCTAATAGAGAAATAAATGCAGTTCTATTAGGGTCATATTCAATAGATTTAACTTCAGCAATTACATCAAACTTATCTCTTTTGAAATCAATAATTCTATATCTTCTTTTATGACCACCACCACGGTACTTACTTGTCATTTTACCATGGTTATTTCTACCACCAGTTCTCTTTTTTGTAGTTAGTAACGACTTTTCAGGTTTATCAGTTGTGATGGCATCAAATCCATTTACAATTCTGAATCTCTGCGAAGGTGTTACTGGTTTTAATTTTCTTACAGGCATAATTATAGATTGGCGAAGAAGTCAATTCTATCTCCTTCAGATATTTTTACTACAGCTTTCTTATATGAACCTTTCTTACTATTTTGAATACCTCTTTTGGTATATCTAGTTCTAGACTCTGCTCCATATATCATGGTTCTTACTTTCTTTACTGAAACTCCATAAGAAGATTCAACTGCTTTTTTAATTTCAACTTTATTAGCATTCTTAGACACAAGAAAAGTATAAGTATTTCTTACTTCACTTTCGTTGGTTGCTTTTTCAGTTAATATTGGTTTTATAAGTATATCCATAATATAATTTATTTCAAGGTTGATTCTATTCCCTCAACCGCACTTTCTAAAATCAAGATGTTATTTGCATCAGTAATTTCATAAGTGTTTAATTCTGAGTTAATTATAACTTTAGAATTTTTAATGTTTCTTGATGATAAATAAATGTTATTATTAAGTTCATTTATTACCAATAATGTCTTTTTTGATTCTAATCCAAATGCTTTGATAATTTTCAAATAATCAGAAGTTTTTGGATTTGATAGCTTGAAATCCTCTAATATTAATATCTCATTATTTTTTACCTTGTAGGCTAATGCAGATTTTCTAGCAAGCTTTTTTACCTTTTTATTTATTTTTTGATCGTAAGATCTAGGTCTTGGACCAAATATTGTACCACCTCCTCTAAATAATGGGTTTTTAATACTTCCAGCCCTAGCAGTACCTGTACCTTTTTGCTTTTTTATCTTTCTAGTACTTCCTGCAATCTCAGCTCTTTCCTTCGACTTATGAAGACCTTTTCTATTGTTTGCAAGATATTGTTTAACATCAAGATAAATAGCATGATCATTTGGCTGAATACCAAATATAGCTTTGTTAAGCTTAATTTTTTTATCAGTTTCTTTGCCTTTTATGTTATGTACTTTAAGCTCCATTATTTTCTAACTGTTATATATGAGTTGTTGTGACCAGGAACACTTCCCTTTACAATTAAAATATTATCCTCCGACATTACTTTAACAACTTTTAAATTCAATACCTTAACTTTTGAATTTCCCGTTTGACCAGCCATTCTCATTCCTTTAAATACTCTTGAAGGATCAGAACCAGCACCAATAGAACCTGGAGCTCTCATCCTGTTATGCTGACCATGTGTTGAATCACCTACACCAGCAAATCCGTGTCTTTTAACAACACCTTGAAAACCTTTACCCTTTGTTATACCAGAAATATCTACAAATTCTCCTTCAACAAAATGATCAACAGTTATCTTATCTCCCAATTTGTAGTCACCATTGAATCCCTTGAATTCGACAAGCTTGTTCATAGGTTTAGATTTGCTTTTCTTGAAGTGACCTTCATATGACTTGGTAGTATTTTTGATTTTTTCATCAAATCCAAGCTGAAAAGAAGAATAGCCATCTTTATCATCAGTTTTAATTTGAGTAATAGTACAAGGTCCTACCTGAAGTATAGTACAAGGGATGTTCTTACCACTTTCGTCGTAAATACTAGTCATTCCTATTTTTTTTCCAATTATACCTGACATAATGATTACACTTTAATTTCAACTTCAACTCCACTAGGAAGCTCTAACTTCATTAGAGCATCTACAGTTTTTGATGAAGAACTATATATATCTAATAGCCTTTTATAAGAACACAGTTTAAATTGCTCTCTTGATTTTTTATTTACATGAGGAGATCTAAGAACAGTAAAAATCTTTTTGTGAGTTGGAAGAGGTATAGGTCCAGTAACAATAGCACCGGTATTCTTAACAGTCTTCACAATCTTGTCAGCAGACTTGTCAACTAAGTTGTAGTCGTAAGATTTTAATTTTATTCTAATTTTCTGACTCATAATTTATTTTTTATTCTGTTGTATTTCCTCTTAT
>Ga0255753_1000897_pt1 | contig 37171 bp, 28 predicted proteins | sample 041ome_10_FD_179953 | JGI IMG/M metagenome (GOLD analysis project Ga0255753, IMG submission 179953) | Coastal salt marsh microbial communities from the Groves Creek Marsh, Skidaway Island, Georgia - 041412US metaG (version 2) | ecosystem: Environmental > Aquatic > Marine > Intertidal zone > Salt... | reverse complement strand
ACTGCGTTATTACCATGCACGCAACAAGATTATTTGGATGCTTGCAATGATAAAATACCTGATAGGTGGTGGAAAGCTATAAAAAGATTCTAGAATGGTTCACTTTTTATTTCTATCTAACCCCCTAAGCATATAGTTTTTGATTGAGAAACATATATATAGTGAAAAAATATTTAGATTTACACCCATATAAAAAGAGTTTTAAAACTCCTATGTCTAGTAGAAGACTATTTTTGGTGGTAATAGTATTGCTCACTGTTTTCAGTTGTGGAAAGAAAAACAGAGGGGAATTGATCGGGGTACGTCAAAAAAAATGGTTCCCTGAAAAGCCATATGGAATGACCCTCATAGAAGGTGGTGCTTTCATTATGGGTAAATCTGATGAAGATGTTGCTCGCCTTAACAACGCTGCAGCAAGAACAGTTACGGTTCCCTCTTTTTATATGGATGAGACTGAAATTACCAATTCTGAATACCGACAATTTGTTCATTGGGTAAAAGATTCCGTGACCATGGCTCTATTAGCCCGAAAGGCTGATGAATTAGAATTGGGAGAGGAAAACAAAGATGGTATTGGAGAGTTTTCATTTAAAGACGCCGATACCTCTAAGTTGAGTGAATTTCAAAAATACATGCGTGCCAATTATTACGATTTGAGTGAGGACATGTATGCTGGTAGACCATTGAACTGGGAAAATGATATTTATTGGGAAACAGGAGATTATCCCGACCAAGCTTATTCAGAAGTTTTGGATTCTATGTATTTACCTCCTGATTTATGGTATAATGGTGAAATGAAAATAGACGTAAGCAAACTGATATACAAATACACCTGGTTTGATGCTGAGGCTGCTGCTGCAGAATCCAAAAGTACTCGACAAAAATTCATTGATCGGAAGCCCTACATTAAACAAGAAGAAATAGAAATTTACCCAGATACAACGGTGTGGATCAAGGACTTTATATACTCCTACAATGAACCCATGCACAATGAGTATTTCTCTCATCCGGCTTTCCAAGATTATCCCGTAGTCGGTATTTCATGGAAGCAGGCCATTGCCTTCTGTAATTGGAGAACACACTACAAAAACAGTTATCAAAAATCCAAAGGAAAACCACTTGTAAATAATTTTCGACTCCCCAGCGAGGCTGAATGGGAGTATGCTGCTCGAGGAGGAGTTCCCTCGGGAACCTATCCATGGGGAGGACCCTATTTGTTGAATGATAGAGCATGTTTCCTTGCCAATTTTAAACCATTGAGAGGAGATTATGCTGCAGATCAAGCGGTTTATACCGTTGAAGCAAAATCTTATCTACCCAACGATTTCAATTTGTATAATATGGCTGGAAATGTTGCCGAGTGGACCAATTCATCATACGATTCTGGCGCATACGAATACGTTGCTTCTTTAAATCCAAATATGTCTGTAAGGACAGAATCAAGAAAAGTGGTAAGAGGGGGGTCTTGGAAGGATGTGGCTTATTATCTGAGGGTGAGTTCTAGAGATTATGAATATTCAGATACCGCAAGAAGTTATATTGGTTTCCGAACGGTTCAAGATTATCTTGGAACATCTAAAATTAAAATTAAATAAATTTATATTTTTAAGACATTATTAACTGTAAATACAATATAAAATGGACGACAAATTATTAAAGAAAAGATTAAGAGGTAAAGTAGCAATGCACATGCTCTTTGGACTTGGGGGTGCCGTTGTTATTATCGGAGCTTTATTTAAAATTTTACACTTAGAAATAGGTCCGATCACTGGAGGTTTAGTTCTCGGTTTGGGATTGGGAACAGAAGCATTAATTTTTACTGTTGCTGCCTTGAACACAGGAGAAATTAAAGAAGAACATGAAGATTTCGTTAAGAAAATTAAAGGAGGCGGCTCAAAACCATCGGGTGGTGGTGAGCAAGGCCTCTCCTCTAAAATTGATGAAATGCTTAAAGAAGCTAAACTCGATGTTGCATTGATGAATAATCTTACTAAAAGCATTAAAAACCTTGAAGCATCTGCTCAAGCATTGTCTCCTGCAGCAGACGCTGCTGCTTCATCTGAGTCATATGGCCAGCAATTGGCAGTAGCTTCTCAAAAACTGGAGCAACTCAACAAGGTGTATGCAGAACAAGTAAACTCTGCTGGAAATAATTCGGCCTTTAACGAAAAAGTTGCCGAAAATGCCGAGAAATTAAAACAGCAAATGGAGGCTTTGTCTTCCAATTTAGCCGCATTGAATCAAGTATACAACGGTATGCTCAATGCAATGAATAAAAATTAGATTAGAAAATGGCTGGAGCTAAAGAAACCCCTAGGCAGAAACTGATTAGTTTGATGTATTTGGTGTTCATCACCATGCTTGCTTTGAATGTAAGCAAGGAAGTGTTGGATGGATTTGGCCAGATGTATGAAAAGATAAGTGATGCCAACGATAGGGTCGATGAAAGTAACGAAAATATTTTCGAAAATATTAAGGTAAATGCGGACGAGAAAGGTGGAAAATGGATTGGACACCTCAGAACAGCTACTGAAATAAAAAAGGATTCCGATGAATTTTACAATCGAATTGCTGAAATTATGAATCAGATCACTGAGAAGCAAAGAGAAAAAGATCCCGAGCTAAAAGAATATGCTCAGATGGACAAGGGTGAGGCCCTTGACGTTATTTTTTTCAAGGAAGGTTCCTCAGATGCGGCCAATAACTATTCTCAGTTTTTGGAGATGATTAATAATTACAAGATGCGTGTGATTCAAGTTTTCGGTAGTCAATATCCAGAGTACATTGAAATGGTTGAAGCCCGCTTTTTTACGGGAGACGAAAATGGTAATATTCAAAATAGAGATGGATTGGATGAACCATGGTTCAATGCAAATTTCCAGGGATTCCCATTGGTTTCTTCATTGGCAAAATTCGCCATGATGCAAAATGACATCCGCCAAACGGAACACGATGTTTATGCAACCCTGATGGGTAAAGAACTCAAGATGTCATCCAACGTAAACGAATCCAACTATATCAGTCTTTTAAAAACGGAAAAAGGCGCTTATTATCAGGGTGAAACTTTTGACGGAAGTATTGTGTTGGGTAGAAAAGGTGGGGCACAAAATCCCAACCGAGTTGATTTAAAATTAGATGGTACGCCACTCACTGAAAATGATTATGAACTTATTGCTGGCGGGATTAAGCTGAAAGTCGGTGCTGGTAATCCTGGAGATCACGAAATCAGTGGAGATTTGGTTTTCCTCAACGACGGTGTGGAGTCTAAGATACCTGTAAATCAATCTTTTGCTGTAATATCCAAACCCAATGCTGCCGTAATTTCAGCAGACAAAATGAACGTGGTATATCGTGGTGTTGAAAATCCCATGACCATTTCTATACCTGGTATTCCAGACAACAAAGTGAGTGCTTCTGCTCCTGGACTCAAAAAAGCCAGAGGAAGTAAATACAATATGATACCCGGTAAAGGCCGAGAGGTGAAGATCTCCGCAAGTGGATCATTACCCGACGGACAAAGGGTTTCAACAACGACAACCTTTAGAATTAAAGACATCCCTGCACCGCAAGGAACCGTCAGAAAACAGACAGGTTCCATCACCATTCCAAAGTCAAGTTTGGAAATATCATCTATTGGTGCAGTATTGGAGGATTTTGATTTTGATATTACCCTTGAAACGGTAAGTTTCAAATTCAAGGTACCGGGACAACCCACCATCAGTATCAACGGAGATAGATTGGATTCAAGAGCCAAAAGTGCTTTAAGAAGAGCCAAGGCAGGTCAATCTGTTCAAGTATTTGATATCAAGGTGGTTAACCCTAAAAATCCATCCTATAAATTCAAGAAAATTTCACCTGTAATTTGTGAGTTGGTCAACTAATAACCTATCGTCATGTGCCGAGCCTTTAAATTTTGTTCATTAATCGTCTTAACCATTGGTGGGATCATTTCCATCAATGCTCAAGCCAATCTCCTAAATGCCAGAGTACCACAGGATGTTGGAGCCCTTAATGATCAACAAAAGGAAGCCAATGACGAAAAGCCTCTCGCTTATGGGTTTGTGGATGATCGTGATGTGCTGTGGTCAAAGACCGTTTGGGAGATTATCGATTTGGATGAAAGGGTGAATTTTCCATATTATTATCCAACCGATACCCTCAACCTTGGTCCTGACAGGAGGTCTCTTTTTGATGTTCTCAAAAAAAACCTCAGCAATAGTAACATTAAAGAAGTTTATAAATCTGCATACTTTCAAGAAAAACTTACCTATGATGAGATTATAGAAAGATTAGTAGCCGTTGACACCACTGATGCAGGTTTTGAGCAGTATAACGCTGATGGATTTGTTGATCCTCAGTTCATAGAGCGCAGAAGAATTACAGCAGCCGAAATAAGACAATACAAGATCAAAGGGACTTGGTATTTTGACAAGCGTTTGGGGGAACTCAAATATCGTCTTTTGGCAGTTTGTCCCGTTGCACCCGATGTGGCTGTCAAAACGCAACCAGGAGAGGAAGAGGATCTCGTCGAGCTCTTTTGGGTATGGTTTCCTGATGCCCGTTCTTCGTTGAATAAAAATAAGGTATTTAATACCAGAAACTCATCCCAACCGATAACCTATGATCATATGCTTAATTCAAGAAGATTCAGCTCAGTCATCTATAAGGAAGAAAATGTCTACGAGGATCGAGAGGTGAAAGATTACATCTATGAAGATGCGCTAAGAATGTTATTGGAGTCTGAAAGGATCAAATCTGTGATTCGGGATTTCGAACAAGACATGTGGAACAACTAATTTAAAATTCCATTAAATTTTAAGCGTTATCCTATGATAACGCTTTTTTTATTAATGAAGGTAGATACAATAATTGTTGGCTTTGGTATTGCTGGACTTAATTATGCTGAACAATTGCGCAAACGTAAGAAAAGCTTTATTGTTATTGCACCTGTCTCTGAGAGTGCCTCTCATTTGGCTGCAGGGATTATTAACCCAACGGTCTTAAAAAGAATTAATCCTGTGTGGAGGTCCGAAGCTTTCTTGAATTATGCTTTGGATTTTTATATCGATTTAGAGGGATTGGTTAAAACCAATATTTTTCATCCTCTTCCCATTTACAGAATTTTCAATAACGTAGTGGAGCAAAACAACTGGAGTGTTGCCGCTTCCAGTATTCCACTCAAAAAGTATTTAAACAAAAAATTGATTTTAAGCCAAAAGTACAATGGGATAAAGGCACCTTTTCACTATGGAGAGGTAACTAAAAGCGCTAGGGTTGATAACCAATCCTTAATTACTCACTATCGAGATTCCGTGATTCCCGATCAGTCGATTACTGAAAAAATAGATCACCAAGCCATTGAAATTAAAGATGATTTTATCCAATACAAAAACATCAAAGCCCACAAAATTGTTTTTTGTGAGGGGTATCACAGTGTAAAAAATCCATTTTTTAAATATTTACCATTGGTGGGTTCCAAAGGGGAAATACTGATCATTCAATGTGATTCACTTGTCGAAGAAGTCATCTTTAAAGGGCCTATTTTTCTTTCGCCTATGGGAAATCATCGGTTTTGGGTGGGGGCAACTTTTGAAAGAACTGACAAAACCACCCAAATCACCTCCAAAGGAAAAGAATGGTTACTCATAAAACTTAAACAGTTTTTAAAACTACCTTATCAAATTCTTGAGCACAAAGCACAAATAAGGGCTACGGTCATCGATAGACGGCCATTGTTGGGTCGTCATCCCAAATATCACAACGTATATCTATTAAATGGTGTGGGTACTCGGGGGGTACTGATGTCACCCCTTCTGTCCCAATGGCTATTTGATTTTATTGAAAATAAAGTCAATCTTCCAGAGGAAGCCGATATTAAACGTTTTGAAAAACAGTATTTTCGCAACTGAAAAATTGAAACATGCTAGATGTTCAAAATTTGGAGGTTTCTTTCGGTGGAGAGGTGCTTTTTGAAAACCTTTCCTTTAGAATTGGTCGTGGGGATCGCATTGGTCTCATTGGGAAAAATGGAGCTGGAAAAAGTACCTTTCTCAAATTATTGGCTGGTGAAAATAGTCCTTCGAAGGGGACTATGGCCCTTGAAAAAAATGCTAGCCTTGGCTATTTACCTCAAGAACTAGAAGTAGAAAACCATCGAACAGTATTGGAGGAAACATTTCAAGCTTTTCCAGAACTACTAGAAAATCAGGACAGACAAGATAAGCTAAGTGAATTACTCAATACGCGAACCGATTACGAAAGTGATGCTTATCAGGAACTCATTCAAGAACTGAGCGATCTCGGGAGTGAATTTGAGGTACTTGGAGGGTATCAATACAAGGCCCAGTCGGAAAAAATACTGGCAGGGCTTGGTTTTACTACTCACGATTTTAACCAACCCACAGCAACTTTCTCAGGGGGATGGCGCATGCGGATTGAACTGGCAAAAATTCTTCTCAAATCACATGATCTTTTACTTTTGGATGAGCCCACCAATCATTTGGATATTGATTCGATTGAATGGTTGGAACAATTCCTGATGCGGTACAAAGGATCCGTGGTTTTAGTTTCTCACGACGTCATGTTTTTGGATCAAGTCACCAATCGTACCATAGAAATCGTCAACAAACGACACTTTGATTTAAAAAAACCTTACACCCAATTTATGAAGCTGCGGGAGGAAATGCGAATCCAACAACAGGCAGCCCAAAAAAATCAGGAAAAGCAAATCCAACAAACCGAAAAACTCATCGAACGTTTCAGGGCAAAGGCTTCAAAGGCCAGTATGGCCCAATCTTTAATCAAAAAATTGGACAAAGTGGAACGCATCGAAATTGATGACGAGCAAACAGAAGCAATGAAACTTAAATTTCCAGTTGCACTTCAACCTGGAAAAATGATTTTTGAAACCAAGGGATTGGCCAAAAGCTACGGAGATAAAAAAGTACTTAATGAGGTTAATCTTTTCATTGAAAGAGGCACCAAGCTGGCTTTTGTTGGGCAGAACGGACAGGGGAAATCTACCTTAGCCAAGATATTGGTATCAGCTATTGAAAGTTCGGGCGATCTCCGCTTGGGGCACAATGTCAAAATAGGTTATTTTGCCCAAAACCAGTCGGAAACCCTTGAGGTTAACAAAACGGTTTTGGATGTAGTTCAAGATGCAGCTACGGAAGAAAATAGAACTAGGGTTCGGGATCTATTGGGTGCTTTTTTGTTTAAAGGGGATGCAGTAGAAAAAAAAGTAAGTGTACTCTCTGGAGGGGAGCGCAATCGATTGGCACTTTGTAAATTATTACTGCAACCTTTCAACGTCTTAGTGATGGACGAACCTACCAACCACTTGGACATTCAATCCAAAAAAATTTTAAAGGAGGCATTGGTAAATTTTGAAGGAACTTTACTCTTGGTTTCTCACGATCGAGATTTCCTCTCCGGTCTATGTGATCAGGTATTGGAATTTAAAGAAGGTCAAACCAAACTCTATCTCGACGATGTGAATACCTACCTGGAAAACAAAAAACTCGATTCTCTAAAGGCATTGGAAAAAACAGAGCAAAAAACCAAAAAAGATCTCGCTAAATCCAATGATTATGCCCTACAAAAAAAGGAAAAATCACTCAAAAACAAACTGAGTAAATTGGAGCTCAAGATCGGAACCTTGGAGCGAGAAATAAAATCCATTGATTTTGAATTGGAAATCAATTACGACCAAACCATCAGTACCCCCCATTTTTTTGATAGTTATCATGAAAAGAAAAAACAATTGTCTCAACTGATGGAGCAGTGGGAGGAATTGGTTGCTCAAGTGGAGGAGATCAATCAAAAATGATGATAGAACACTTTTTTCAGTGCCCTTATTGTTGGGAGGAAATTTCAATGCTGTTGGATCCGTCCTTGGATAAGACAGCCTATGTGGAGGACTGTGAAATATGTTGTAATCCAATCCATCTGGTCTATGGTTTTGAAGACCAAAATTTAAGCCATTTTGAAGCTCAGAATCCGGAGGGTGATTTTTAAGCTAAAGGGTTTGTAGGTATCGTTCTGCATCCAATGCAGCCATACAGCCTGTACCCGCAGCGGTAACGGCTTGCCGGTACTCTTTGTCTTGTACGTCTCCCGAGGCGAAAACCCCGGGGATATTGGTTTTGGTCGACTTTCCTTTGGTAATCAAATAACCCTCATCATCCATATCCAATTGATTTTGAAAAATTTCAGTATTGGGTTTGTGACCAATGGCAATGAACAAGCCGGTAATTTTGATTTCCTCTTTCTCCCCCGTTTGATTGTTAAAGATTCTCAATCCCTCCACCACTTGATCTCCCAACACTTCATCGATCTCGTGGTTGTAGCGCAAGTCGATATTTTGTGTTTTGGTAACGCGGTGTTGCATGGCTTTGGAGGCCCTCATTTTATCTTTACGTACCAACATGGTAACCTTAGAACAAATGTTGGCGAGATAGGTGGCTTCTTCTGCAGCGGTGTCTCCACCCCCCACAATGGCAACCTCTTGTCCTTTGTAGAAAAATCCGTCGCAAACCGCACAAGCCGAAACGCCACCGCCACGCAATTTCTGTTCGCTGGGTAGCCCGAGATATTTTGCAGTGGCACCAGTACTAATGATGATGGTTTGCGCATGAATTTCTGTACCATCTTCCACATAAGCTTTGTGCATCCCCCCTCTTTCTTTAGAGAACTCCACGCTGTTGACATGTCCAATTCGCACCTCTGTTCCAAAACGTTCGGCTTGTTTTTGCAATTCTACCATCATGGTAGGGCCGTCAATTCCGTCTGGATAACCCGGGAAATTATCTACTTCGGTCGTTGTAGTCAATTGTCCTCCAGGCTCCATTCCAGTGTATAAAAGAGGTTTAAGGTCTGCACGAGCAGCATAAATTGCAGCCGTATATCCTGCCGGGCCGCTGCCAATAATAAGCGTTTTTACTTTCTCCATAACTACACAAAATTAGATGTAATATTGGAATATAAAAACATTAGTTAGTATCAAATGATAAATCAAACACAATCATTTTCATATATTTTTTGTTCATTTGAAACATGTTAAAGTTCCAGTGATGTTTTTTTCTAAAGCAAGTGCCTTTGTATCCGCAAAAAAAATTGGACTTTTCTTAGGGCCTTTGCTTTTTTTATTGACGTTACTTTTTTTTAATCCGAGCGGATTAAATGAACCTTCCAAGTCCGTTTTGGCCTCAACGCTCTGGATTGCCATTTGGTGGATTACTGAGGCGCTCCCCATAGCAGTAACTGCGTTGCTGCCTATTGTCTTATTCCCCCTCACGGGAGGAATGGATTTATCAACCACCTCTGCTGCCTACGGACATAAATTTATTTTTCTGATCATGGGGGGATTTATCATTGCTATTGCTATAGAAAAATGGAACTTACACAAACGAATCGCGCTCAATATCATTCATTTTATAGGAACGGACATCCAAAAAATCATTTTGGGTTTTATGGTGGCTACCGCCTTTCTTTCCATGTGGATATCCAATACCGCTACCTCCGTCATGATGTTGCCGATTGGGATTGTTATCATTAAGCAATTGAGCGAACATCCCAATTCCGACAAAAATGAAAATCTAAATTTTGGAAAAGCGTTGATGCTTTCCATTGCTTATAGTGCTTCCATCGGGGGTATTGCAACATTGATTGGTACTCCTCCCAATATGGTAATGGCTGGGATTGTAGCGCAAACCTATGATTATGAAATTTCCTTTTTGGAATGGTTTATTTTCGGGTTCCCGGTTATGATCCTTTTACTATTCATATGCTGGTTATATCTTACTCGATGGGCTTTTTCTTTTAAACAAAAAAAATTTCCTGGAGGTAGGAAAGAAATTTCCAGACTGAGAAACGAATTGGGAAAAATCAGTTACGAACAAAAAGTAGTAGCTGTAATATTTGCTTTGGCGGGCATCTGTTGGATATCAAGGTCTTTTGTACTCCAAAAATTTTTCCCTGCTATAGACGATACCATCATCGCCATTTTTTTCTCCCTATTGTTGTTTATTCTCAATTCAAAAAATAAAGCCGAAAAAATCTTAAGATGGGAGGAGGCAGTCAAAATGCCTTGGGGAATACTCCTGCTCTATGGAGGGGGTATGTCTTTGGCAAAGGCATTTGAAAGCAGTGGACTGGCGATTTGGATTGGAAATCAGTTAAATGCGCTGGGCTCCTTTGACTTAATTGTCTTATTGGTTCTCTTGGTTGGAGCCATTAATTTTTTGACGGAGGTGACTTCTAATTTGGCAACGACAGCAATGCTGTTGCCGGTTCTTGCTCCCATAGCCTTAGAGTTTGATCTACACCCCTTTGTACTCATGGCTGCTGCAGCCATTGCTGCTTCTTGTGCTTTTATGCTGCCCGTGGCTACTCCACCCAATGCTGTGGTTTTTGGCTCTGGTTATCTCAGAATACCCGATATGGTCAGAAAAGGATTTTTTTTAAACCTGATCTCAGTGGTTACTATTGTACTGATGGTATATTATCTTCTTCCAATTCTTTGGGATTTGGTTCCCGAAAAATTCCCAGCGGAATTATTGAATTAAGTTTTTTCTTAATTGTTCTGGATTTTCACAGCACATTTGTTCCATCACTTGGGTCAATTGAGCTTTAAGAATTGAAATGGTATGATCTCCTCCTTTTTTACCAAGGGCAGAGACCCCATACATAAAGCTCCTCCCTAGAAAGGTGAATTCCGCCCCAGAAGAAAGGGCACGACCGATATCAGCACCACCCCTGATGCCACTGTCCATCATAATCTTGATCTGGTCTTTGTACTTGGGAGCGATATTTTTTAAGGAGGTTATGGTCGCTTGTCCCATATCTACTTGTCTTCCCCCATGATTGGAAATGATGATACCATCTAATCCCAGTCGTATGGCCGTCTCAACATCAGCCTCAGACTCAACGCCTTTGATTACTAATTTACCCTTCCATAAGTCGCGTAATTTTTTGACTTTTTCCTCGTTCAAACGTCCCTCAAAAGTATCGTTCATAAACTTACCCAACTGACTCAAGTTGAGATTTTTGGGCATGTAGGGCTTTAATACCTCAAAATTGGGTTGCCCATTGATAAGGGTTTTTATTGCCCATTCGGGTCGTTTCATTACCCGAATGATATTCTGAAGGGTCATTCTGGGGGGCATCGAAAGTCCGTTTCTGATGTCTCTGGGACGATAACCGAAAGAGGGTACATCTGAGAGAATCACCAATACGGGACATGCAGCAGCGTCGATTCTTTTTATCAAATCTTGGGTAACCCTGTCTTCAGCAGGGTGGTAGAGCTGAAACCATGCACGGCCCTCTGTGATTTCTGCAATGGTCTCAATACTTGCTGTAGTGACGGTGCTTAAAACAAAAGGGATGTTGTGTTCAAATGCTGCCTTGGCCAAAATTTCAGGAGATCTGGGCCACATCAGTCCTTGTAAGCCTACGGGGGATATACCGAATGGGGCATCATATTCATGTCCAAATAACGCTGTTTTCAAATTGGCTCCTTGGAAGGGAACCAAATAGCGGGGCTTCATCTCCACTTTTCGGAGTTCGTTTGTGTTTTTATACAAACTTATGTCTTCATTGCAACCACCATCCAAGTATTCAAATGCAAATTTGGGAATGCGCTTTTTAGCTTTGACTCTAAGATCTTCTATCGATGGATATTTCGGGTTGTATTGAATGGGCTTAGACAATAGGAGGGGGATTAATTATTTTTTTTGATAAATTTTACTAAAGATAATAAAAAGTGCACCACAGCAAAGCCAAGCAGGAAGGGTCAAAAAAGAAAGGAAGATTCCTTGAAATTTAGACCACCCAAAAAAGATTACAAAACTGATCAGCCAAGCATAGAAGACTGCTTTATTGAATGAAGTATTGTTTTTTTCAGCATAGTTTTTGATCACACCATAACGATCTGCAAAATAATATTCAAAAACAATGATGGCACCTACTGGAGCAAGGATGAATCCATATACAGCTACAAAATCTAAAAGTTTCATTGCGAAAGCTGGAAAAATTCCTGCTACAGTAGCTAAACCCCCTGCCAATAGCGTAGATTGAGAGATGGACCATTTGGGAAGAATCGTTTGGAAGGCCAGACCAGATCTGTATATGGTAGGATTGGCAGTGGTCCACCCCGCTAAAATTACCGCCAGGATGCCAAACCAGCCAATGGCATTATAAGCCAAAGGCCCCGGTGCCACAGGTGGAGCAGAACCCTCAGCCAAATAGGCCGCTGCTTCGGGAGAATTTAAATACACCGCATACAACAAACAAGCCGCGATCCAAGCCATATAGTGGCCTACATACATTCCAGCAGCAGTGGTCCAACCAGAGTTGGGAGATTGGGCGTATCGAAATACCGACAGATCGGACATCCCAATATGCATGGCGGCATTACAAAACCAAGACCACAAAAATACGTGCCAAAAGGTGTATTTGATTTGGCCCGGGAATGGGTCGGAACCTTCTCCCCAAACAGCAATAAAATCAGAAAAACTATTGATACCCAATTGAGACGCAGCAACAATACCGCACGCTAAAAAAGCGATAACAATTATCGGAGACATCCAATTGGCTGCTTGGGATACCATACCATATCCTTTGGAAGCAACCCATGTGGTTAAACCACCAATGAGGACAACCACAATAATCCATGTGATACTGTTGGGCATGACATCAGTCAGTTTTGGCATTTCCAAACCTGTAGGGACACCTACCGCTGTTGCAGAGACGGTGATCATTGATCCAGCCAAAAAACAAAACAATATTCCGTTGGCAACATTGTAAAAACGAACCAGTTTTTTCCCTGAAATTTTTTCCAATTTAAAGTAAAGCGTAAAGCGTTCTTTTACAGCTATATTGGCTGTAATAAACCGCCAAGATAAGACCGCCATTAGATTTCCAAGAAGCAAGCCAGCTAATAAGTCAAAAGCACTAACCCCTACCGTGAGGAATAACGGACCGATCATAAACTCCGTCCCCGCTGCATGCTCTCCCGCATACATCCCTAAAAAGCTCTTCCAGCTTTTTAATTTATTCTCTGGGACAACCTCCCTTTCGAACTCAGAAATATTTTTATTGTTTTTAGACATAGAAAATAAAAGAACTAAACTAATCAATTGTTTTTAATCCAATGACCTGCAATATCCTGCTCAAAGTGATTTTCTTGAAATGTAATTGAATTCATTTTTTTGTAAAATATTATCATTTTCAATAATGCATTTAGCTGCCAGTTTTCCCATGGCACTAAAGTTGGTGGAAATGACTGAAATACCATCGGACAAAATTTCTTTCAGGGGGGTGTCATTGTATGAAATAACCCCTACATCTTTAGCGAGTTTAAGCTTGGATTGCCTTATGATTTTTATCAAATTGACCAGGTCTGATTCTTTGATAACGATGTAGGCAGTATTTTTTTTCACTTTGTGATCTTTCGAAATTTCATTAATTAACTCACTCTTAAAATGATTGACATTACAGAAGAACATAAAACCCTGTATGATAGATTTAGGATATGGATAATTGAACCCTTTTGGGAAAACCAAGCACAACATTTCATATTTTTTCAGACTCTCATTGGCTTCATTTAGAGATTTAAAAAGATCATCTTTGAAGTCTTGATAAATACAACTATTGTAATGGGTGAAATTGGGTATGAATTGGTCCAGCAGGATTATTTTTTCTTTTCTGATTTTGTGCATCAAAGCATCAAACTTTTTAAAGTTGAAATTGTTGAAGTGGGGCATAATTACATAATAGTTGTATCCATTCAAATTTTCTTCAATAATTTTTTTAAAATTGTCGAATTCGCAATGGTGGACATGAAAATGTATGCTGGCAAATTTCCCGAGTGCTTCACAAAAAGAATTAAAGGTTTCTTTTTTGTAAGAACTCAGTTTATTGAAAACAACCAGAATGCGATTTTGAGTATTCGGTTTTGAATTGACCACAAAGTGTCCTCTACCTTTGACAGATTCAATGACCCCATTTTCTTTGAGTATTGCATAGGCCTTTTCCACAGTATCTCTCGAGATATAATAATCAAAACTTACCTGATTAATCGAAGGTAGTTTTTGACCATAAACTATATTTCCAGATTGGATCTGCTCTGAAATACTCTCAACAATCTGCTTGTACTTTGGGGTATTATTGTTGTCATTAAGTTGTATATTAAAAAAATCAATCATCAAAGGATAATTTTACCAGTAACTACAGGATACTTCTTATTTTAATAAAAATTAATTTTATCCAATAATTTTATAAAAAAATGAAAACCAAAAGTAATTATAAGTTTGTAAACTATTTGTGGGACGAAAGCAAAGTTAAAGAAATAGGAGACGATCAAGTCTCCCTTTTTTTGTACCGTTCAAATCTTTTGGGGAGCGATTTAAGAATCACTAACTATGGTGGAGGAAATACCAGTTGCAAAACCATAGAAAGAGACCCCATTACAAATGATGAAGTGGAGGTCATGTGGATCAAGGGTTCTGGGGGAGACATCGGCACGCTAAAAAGAGATGGAATTGCTGGCTTATACAATCAAAAGCTTCATGATCTAAAAAAAGTGTACCGTGGTTTGGAGCATGAGGATGAAATGGTAGCCCTTTTCAACCATTGTATTTTTGATTTGGACAGTAGGGCACCTTCAATAGACACCCCGCTACATGGATTACTTCCATTTAAACATATTGACCATTTACATCCTGATGCGTTGATTGCCATAGCCGCAGCAGAGGACAGCGAAAAAATTACCAAAGAAATTTGGGGAGATACCATGGGTTGGGTACCGTGGCAACGTCCCGGTTTTGATTTGGCATTAAAATTAGAAGAATGCCTCAATGAAAATCCAGGCATCAGAGGGATTGTTTTAGGCAGTCATGGTGTTTTTACTTGGGGAGATACTTCATACGAATCCTATATTAACAGTCTGGAAGTCATTGAATCTGCCTCACAATTTATTGAAGATAAAGTCGCAAAAAATGGCACTGTTTTCGGAGGACAAAAGATCAAAAGTTTAGCACCCGATCAAAGAAAAGCCAAAGCAGCTATCCTTGCCCCCCTTCTGAGAGGCTTGTGCTCCTCTCAAAATGCAATGATTGGCCATTTTACTGATGACGAAAAAGTATTAGAATACATAAATTCCAGTGACTTGGAGCGACTGGCCCCTATGGGAACTTCATGCCCAGACCATTTTCTTAGGACAAAAATCAAACCTTTGATTTTGAATTTATCCCCTGAAGAAGATTTATCGGATGACCAAAAGATTTTGGAGAAGATTTCAAGTTCATTTGAAGAATACAGAAAAGACTATCAGGCATACTATGATGAGTGTAAACACCCTAACAGTCCTGCAGTTAGAGACACCAACCCTGTGGTAATCCTTTATCCAGGAGTGGGCATGTTTACCTTTGCCAAAAATAAACAAACCGCTAGGGTAGCCAGCGAATTTTATATCAATGCCATTAATGTAATGCGTGGTGCAGAGGCCATTTCAAAATATACCTCTTTGCCACATCAGGAAGCTTTTGATATTGAATATTGGCTATTAGAAGAGGCCAAGCTTCAACGTCAACCCAAAGAAAAACCCTTATCGAGGAAAGTCGCTTTGGTGACTGGTTCGGGCGGAGGTATAGGAAGAGCCATTGCCGAGAAGCTTATCGATGAAGGCGCCAATGTAGTATTCACAGACATTTCGGAGGACTACCTCCAAGAGGCGACCCAATCATACCATACGGATCAAGCCATAGGTTGTCATTGTGATGTAACCAGCGCAAAGAGTATTGAGGCAGCGATTCAAAAGGCGAGTTTACAGTTTGGTGGATTAGACATTATCGTTCACAGTGCTGGCTTGGCCATTTCAAAGCCACTCGCTGATACCACAGAGGGAGATTGGAATATCCTTCAAGATGTTTTGGTCAAAGGCCAATTCCTCCTCTCCAAAGCGGCTGCAAGCCTTATGAAAAAACAAAACATGGGGGGAAGTATTATAAATATAGTTAGTAAAAATGGTCTGGTGTCTGGTCCAAACAATGCAGGATATGGAACGGCTAAAGCAGCGCAATTGCATCTCTCTAGATTATTGGCTTCCGAATTGGCCCCCCATCAGATCAGGGTCAATACAGTCAACCCTGACGGGGTGATTATAGGGAGTAAAATTTGGGAAGGTGACTGGGCTGAGGGTCGAGCAAAAGCTTATGGTATCTCTGTAGAGGAGTTGCCATCTTTTTATGCAAAAAGAAACCTCTTGAATCAGATCATCAGACCTGAGGACATCGCCAATGGTGTTTTTGCTTTTTTGGCTATATTGGATAAAAGTACTGGAAATATAATCAATGTAGATGGAGGAGTAGCCAACGCATTTGTTAGATAAAACCAACGGATCATGGTTGAAATAAATAAAATTAAAGCTTTTAATGAAGCGCATTTATCCGAACACAATAGAAGTTGGGATTTCTTGGCAGAATCATTAACCCGCAAGGGAGTCGATTTGGATCCGTTGATCAAAACCTTGGGTGATTTTCAGATTGCGATTCCAAGTTGGGCTTTGGGAACTGGGGGAACTCGATTTGGAAGGTTCCCACAAGGGGGAGAACCCTCAAGTTTGGAGGATAAAATTAAAGACGTAGGAACATTGCATGCGCTCAATCAATCCAGCGGTGCCATCAGCCTTCACATCCCTTGGGATATCCCAAAAGATTACAATGCCATCAAAACCTTGGCCAGTGATTTGGGGATCAAATTTGATGCGGTCAATTCCAATACCTTTCAGGATCAACCCAACAGCAAACATTCCTATAAGTTTGGTTCACTTTCTCATGTGGATGCAGGGATAAGAAGAGAAGCCATTCAACACAACAAAGAAGTCATCGATCATGGAATTCAACTCGGGTCCAAGGCCCTGACCGTTTGGTTGGCCGATGGTTCCTGTTTTGCAGGTCAGCATAATTTTAGAGGCGCATTCCAACGTACTTTAGAATCATTAGAAGAAATATATGATCATTTGCCTGAAGATTGGAAACTGCTGATTGAGTACAAGCCCTATGAGCCGAACTTCTATTCCATGGTCATTCCCGATTGGGGAACATCACACCTATTGGCTTCAAAACTTGGAGACCAAGCGACTACTTTGGTGGATTTAGGCCACCACCTGCCCAATACCAATATCGAGCAAATTGTTGCCCTATTGATGCATTTAAAAAAATTGGGTGGTTTTCATTTTAATGATAGTAAATACGGCGATGATGACCTTACTGTAGGGGCGGTCAAACCCTATCAATTGTTCTTGATTTTTTGTGAGTTGGTTCAAGGAATGCGTGAAACAGCCAACCCAGAACTGTCATGGATGATCGATGCCAGCCACAATCTAAAAGACCCGATGGAGGATTTATTACAGTCGGTGGAAAGCATTAAAATCGCCTACGCAAGAGCCTTATTGGTGGACTATGATGGTTTGAAAGCTGCTCAGTCAAAGCATGACGTCGCAGCAGCACAATCCATACTTCAAGAAGCCTTTAGAACCGATGTAAGGCCGTTGGTCAAAGCATCCATCTACAAAAAAGGAGGGGCAATAGATGCCCTTGAAGCTTACCGTTCTTTTGACATTCGTAATCAACTGATCGCATCCAGGGGAATTGACTCTCAATCAACCGGATTGTAATGAAAAAAGGCTGTTGTTTGGTTTTTGATGTTGGTAAGACCAATCAAAAGTTTTTTTTGTTTGATCCTGATTACCAAATCTTGGAACGAGAAAAAGTGACCCTACCCAAAACCGTTGATGAGGAGGGTCATCCGGCCGAAAATATTTCAGCAATAGTCCAGTGGATGAAGCAAAGTTTTGAGAAGCTGTTGCAGGCCGATGGGTTTGAAATTGACAAAGTGAGCTTCTCGGGTTTTGGCGCTACATTTGTCCATTTAGATGAAAATGGGGAAGTAGTGACCCCGGTTTACGACTATCACAAAGCTGTAGCGGATGATACTTTTTTTGAGTTTTATCAAAAATATGGACCTCAAACTACCTTTTCCTCCCAGACCGGTTCAAAAAATTTAAACTTGCTCAACTCGGGAAAGCAGTTGTATTGGTTAAAACAAAAACGACCCGAGCTTTTCCAAAAAATCCGACATAGCTTGCACTTACCCCAATACCTGAGTTATGTTTTTACAGGAGAATATTTTACAGAGTACACCAGTATTGGCTGTCATACCGATTTGTGGGATTATGGCAAAAAAGCATATCATACTTGGGTCAAAGCAGAAGGAATCGATCCGCTCTTCCCGGATCTAGTTCCTACACAAACAAAAGTAGTCAAACAATATGCAGGAAGAGAGATTAGCTTTGGCATCGGAATCCACGACAGTTCATCTGCTCTTTTGACATACTTGCTTAAAGGAAAAGAATCTTTTTTATTGCTGTCAACGGGAACTTGGTGTATCAATTTTAATCCTTTTTCTAATGATGCTTTATTTGGTGAAAATCATATTGCGGAAGGAGCTACTGCCTACATGAAAATTGACGGTACTCCAGTAAAATCCTCGCGTCTTTTTTTGGGGGAGGAACACCGATTGAAAGTTGAGCAACTGATCGAGCATTTCAACCAACCCAAAAACCACCATCATCAATTGGAAGTGGATGAATTACTATTAGAAAAAGTGTCCCAAGATTCAAAAAATTACTTTTGTTGGAAATACCTAGACAATAGTGATGCTCCCCCAAAGCAAGAAATTGATTTTGCCAACTTTGAGACTGCCTACTACCAGCTGATAAAAGAATTGATCAATCTTTTGAAAATTCAAATCAACCTTATTTGTGAAAACTTACCCAGAAAGATATATGTTGACGGCGGTTTCTCTGACAATAAAATATTTCTGACATTTCTAAAAAAAGAATTTCCAAATCAAAAAATTAAAGCCAAATCTGCCTCCTTCGCCTGTGCTCTCGGGGCTGCTCAATTGATGGATTTATAGTAAAATGCGATTTAAATCTCAAAAAAATATAACTGGTATTAACAAAAAATATAATTTTATACACCATGACTAAAGAATTCAGAACCATAACAAAAATTTTTATGTTACGTAATTGCCTTGCCTTTTTATTTTTCATCACCTTATCGTCAATTGAAGCGCAACCCACCACCATTACCCAACTGGAGGTGGACAAACTAATTAACCCTGTGGGCTTGGATACTAAAAATCCTGATTTCTCATGGATCATTAAATCTGAAGATTTCAATGTAAATCAAACCCATTATCAGCTCTTTGTTGCAACAGATAAAGTCTTTTCGAATAAAAGTTTGGTTTGGGATTCTGGCAAAGTCACCTCTTCGGAGTCTCTATATGTCAAGTATCAAGGAAAACCACTTGAATATGCTACCAAATATTATTGGACCGTAAAGGTTTGGACCAATCAATCATCAAGACCGAAACAGAGTAAAATCAGTTCTTGGACAACAGGATTGATGGACAATAACCATTGGAATTCAGACTGGATCGGTGTCAACAAGGAGGACGAAAGGAATCCAAAAAGCCCCTATTTCACCAATGACTTTGTTGTTGGCAATAAAATTACTTCAGCCAACTTATTCATCACCTCTAGAGGTATTTACGAGGCTCACATCAATGGTAAACGGGTCGGCAAGTCCTACTTAACTCCAGGATGGACTTCTTATAACAATAGAATTCAATACCAAGCCTATGATGTCAAGGAGATGCTTTCTTTGGGAGACAATAGGCTGGGTGTAATTCTTGCAGATGGATGGTTTAGGAATTTTAGACCCAACAGCGGCAAGTTAATAACGGATTATGGCGATGAATTATCATTCATAACGGAATTGGTCATAAGCTTTGAGGACGGCACAAAGAAAAGCATCATCAATGATGAAAATTGGAATTATCATTTTGGAGCCATTCAAAGTTCATCCATATACAATGGTGAATTTGCGGATTTCAACTTGTCTGATCCAACTTGGTCGGAGCCAAAAAAGAAGAATACAGATTCCAAAAAGGCACAGTCTGTCGAAAGCTATGCCGGAACGCTGGATCACACCAGGAACGAAATGATCAAAAAAAGAGAAATTCTCGATGCTATAGAATTGATCATCACCCCATCAGGCGATAAGGTGATTGATTTTGGTCAAAATCTCGTGGGATGGGTGCAGTTTAAATCCAATCTTCCAAAAGGTACAGAGGTCAACTTTTATCATGCTGAGGTACTCGACAAGGAAGGAGAATTTTACACGACCAACCTCAGAGCGGCCAATCAAAAAAACACCTTTGTATTGAATGGTAAACCAGGTCAAATTTATCATCCCACTTTTACCTTTCAGGGATTTAGATATTTAAAAATTGAAGGAATTGATCAAATCAATATTGATGATTTTAAGGCCGTTGCACTCTATTCCGACATGGAATTTACGGGTTCATTGACCACTTCTAACGAATTGATCAATCAGCTTCAAGAAAACATACAATGGGGGCAAAGGGGAAATTTCCTTGATGTTCCTACCGATTGCCCTCAAAGAGACGAAAGACTTGGTTGGACGGGTGATGCTCAGGCATTTTTTAGTACAGCAGGTTTCAATATGGATGTGAAAAACTTTTTTGATAAGTGGTTGATCGACTTAACTTTTGACCAAAGACCCGATGGAGCCGTTCCAGGTGTGGTTCCGCATAATAACTATTTAGGCCCAGATGATTCAAAAGAACTCCAAGGGAATTTTGGAAGGACTGGATGGGCCGATGCAGCTACCATCATTCCTTGGCATTCTTATTTGATTTATGGTGACACAAAAACCCTTGAGCGGCAGTACCAAAGTATGGTCAAGTGGATTGATTTTATGACCCAAAACTCAAAAAATCATTTGTACATCAAAGAGGACCACTGGGGAGATTGGTTATTTTTCTCCAGAGATGATGACAATTCTGGTCGTTCTGCTGTCACCAGTAAAAAATTGATTGCTCAAGCTTTCTATTGTTACTCTACCCAATTGTTAATTAAGTCTGCTAAAGTTTTGGGTTACAACGATGATGTCAAAAAATATAGCGATCTCTATGCAAAACTGGTCAAAGCATTTAACGATGAATTTGTCACCAAAAATGGAATGCTGATTTCTGATTCCCAAACCGCTTATGTTTTGGCTTTGCAATTCCAACTACTCTCCGAGGAAAACAGGAAAATTGCTACAGAGCGCTTGGTGGACAATATCAACGACTACGGTCACCTCACTACCGGATTCTTAGGGACGCCATTCTTATGTCATGTATTATCGGACAATGGAAAAAATGAAGAGGCGGTAAAATTATTGTTACGAACTAAATATCCTTCTTGGTTGTACCCTGTTACCAAAGGCGCCACCACGATTTGGGAGCGATGGAATGGGATCAAGCCCGACGGTAGCTTTCAGTATCCCAGCATGAACTCCTTCAATCACTACGCCTACGGGGCCATTGGGGAGTGGATGTACAACAACTTGATGGGATTAAAGATCAATGAACAATACCCCGGATATAAGCGCTTTACCATCGAACCCATCTTTGATAAGAATTTCGAAAACATTACAGGAAGTTTTGATTCCAATTATGGTGAAATAAAGGTAGCATGGAAAAGAAAAAATAATAAAATACACCTGACCGTTGAGATTCCCGCCAATACAACATCCGATATCATCCTCAACAAACAAAGCGAGGGCAATTGGATACTAGACGATACTCAATTGAATTCTATTATTTTGGAACGCCAAGAGACCCATGAAAAAACCAGCCTATTGTTGGGCTCAGGGAAATATGACTTTTCTTTTGTAACCCAATGATTTTATAGAGAGAAAACTTCAGCTAAGTCTAACTGAATCGGGGAATGGTCCTCATTTGTTTCCATGAGGTCGCTCATGTATTTCCACCATTTTTTTACAATGGGATTGTCTCCCAGTGACTGGGAGTCCCTACCATCGGTTTGCTGAAATGCAAAAAGACAGTTGGTCTCTGGATCGTGATAAATATGATACGAACCAATTCCTGTATCCTTGAGTAGCTGTTTTAATTCTGGCCAGATCATATCGTGACGTTTTTGGTACTCCTCAATCGTATTGGGTTTTAGGTACATTTTGAAAGCCAGTTGATTCATATTCGTTGATATTTCATTAAATGGGTTGCCACCATTCCTCAATCCGACGGCTCATCTCCTCAACAATTTGAGGATATTTTTCCGCAACATTATTTTGCTCGTGCGGGTCATTTTCTAAATCAAACAATTGCGTTTTATTTGAGTAATAGCCTTGGTATTGCTCCTCGGGGGTATCGTAACTCCTCACCACCATGTTAGGATTTGGAACCATCAGTTTCCATTTTTTATTCAATGCAACCTTGTACAAAACAGTTTCAGAGGGCTTTTCGACATTTAAAATATCGTGGTTGTAACATTCAATAAAAAGTGTCTCCCTTTTTTCTGATGCTTCTTTGTCCAGTACATTAATACCGGGCAGTTCATCATTGTTAATATTTAAAAAATTCAATACTGTGGGAACCAAATCTATATTACTGACCAAAGTCGAGTGATTCATTTCTGGTTGGATTACCCCTGGGAGTTTGAACATGATTGGGGTTCTCACCCCTCCTTCATGCGGGGCCCTTTTGGACCGGGGGGCATACCGATTGTGTTTTTCGGATTGAATCCAGCCGTTGTCGGTGGTATAAACAACCAAGGTGTTCTCGTCCAAAGATTTTTCTTTTAGGTGGTTCATCAAATCCCCTACGGTCTGATCCAGCCATTCGCACATGGCCCAGTATTCTGCAACACTTTTATTGGGGGCTATTTTGATGTATTTATCCAAGAGTTCCTTAGGTGGATTGTGGGGCGTGTGGGGTAAAAAAGGGGCATACCAAACAAAAAATGGAGCATTGTCTTTTTGAGTTTGATCAATAAAGTTAAAGATGGGATCCAATCCCTCACGACCAATGGTCAGCCCTTCATCGCCATGCCTTCCTCCTCTTTTGAAATCTCCGTGGGTCATGCCTGCATCAAATTTGCCTTCCTTCCATGATCCCAGCCACCATTTACCCGATTGGAATGATCGGTAGCCATGGGCGGAAAGATAATCCGTTAAAAGTTGATGCTTATAAAATTTGGCTTTGATCACATCAAATTGATCATTTCGTTCTTTACTGAAAAGGTAGTTGCCTGACGTATTCCTTTTGGCACCTTTTTTGGGATCTTTTCCCCACAACCTTTGTTCTCGTTTAGAATCCCCGGCATCATTTCCCGTTTGCCCGTGTTGAAAAGCATATTTACCTGTGATGATGGTTGCCAATGAAGGGCCACAGAGTGGACTGCTTACATACCCCCGGGTATAAGTGGCAGATTCTTTTGCCAATTGGTCAATGTAGGGAGTTTGAATGTGGGGGTGCCCCATAAAACTGTAATCGCCCCAAGCTTGGTCATCGGAGAGAATAAATATAATGTTAGGTCTTTTTATCCTTTCTTTCTTTTGAACCAAAAAATTATCACAAGAAAGAAATAAAAAAAAACATATAGATATTGGCAATAGATGTCGAAAATTCATAAGATAATTTTTGTTAAATTAACCAAATAAATTAATACCAATGTCCTGTAGTTTCCTGCCCAATATCATCCGAAAGCGATACATTAGGTTATCATTCTGATTTAAGTGAAAGGCTATCTAACGAACCAATGAGTTCTGAATTCAATAGCTTATCTTCTTTTGTCCAGTGACACCAGGATGAAAACGCTTTTTTATCCTATTCAGGCATGGCGGTTCCATTGATCCGTCCAACATCACCCTTTGATGGTATGTGTCAAAAAATACCCTAAAAAACCTTCTAAGCAGAAGGTTTTCAGTAATGTGAACTTACTAATTTAAGTGGTATAGAATGTCATAGGTACCTCCTTTGAGTTGAATCAAATTAAATCGATCATCATTCTTTTTGGAGCTTATGACTTCACCGTTGACATAAACTGTTTTATACGTTACAGGAACCAATAAATGTGCTTCACTTTGATCGGGAACGGTTAGCTTGATCTCCATTCCAGAACGGATCTTTTTTAAGGCAACTGCAACTTTTCCCGCCATGGTAATATTTCCTGTTTCTGCATAGGACAGACCGACAAGGTTGGGTTTGACTGTAAATTTTTTCCATCCAGGTTCCAAAGGATAAAGACCACATACATATTGAGACAATATGGTCAATCCTCCTCCACTCCAAGCATGATTGGTAGAGCCACCCCCAAAACCGTCTCTTCCGGCACCCCAGCCCTCAAAGAGAGTGGTATGTTCTTTGCTCTCGACCATAAACTTAAAACGTTTTTTCAACCGTTGAAGGGCGTAGTCCTCTTGCCCCATTTGAAATAAGGCCTCGCAAACATACTTTTCCATGTATGGGCTGGAAAATTCTTGCGTAAGAAAAATATTGTATAGGCCATCATATTTATCAGGGTCTGCTAAACCTGACACTACTGCCAGGGCCTGGGCGCGATCGTCTGCCTCATCCTTATTCATGGGGGACTTGTATTGTTGGCCGTCCCAAAAAACGCGATTAAAGGCTTGTTTAAATTCAACCATGGCTTGTTGAGACCAATTGGCCTCATTTTGATGATCCAAAGCCAAAGACATCAGATGATAGCCTTTCAGGGCAAGATAGTACCATGCATTGATCAGTAATTGTTTATCGACATTTTCCCCCCAATCTCCCCAATACCAAGCTATTTTGGTGTTTTTTGTGATTCTGTCAATCAATATTCCATTGTTGTCCAACTTCCATACATCAAGATATTTTTTTACTCTGGGATAAACTTTTTTTAGGGTTTCTATATCTCCTGTATTCCAATAGTAATTCCAAAAACCAAAATACCCAACACTGGCCAACATCTGACCGGGCAGTTCCTTTTCCCAATTGCCACTGGGTACTGGGGAATAGATGGTATTGTCTTCTTTTTGCCAAGCCATCAATTCTAAAATTCCCTTTTTGGTCAACAATTGGCCTTTGGGATCGAGCGCATAAAAGGCCTCACCACTTTCATTGACCACATCTCCCCACCATTGGGATCGCTCCCTGTCCGGGCAATCCATATACGTATCTCGCATGGTCACATAAAGTGTTCTTTTGGCTTTTTGCCAAAGCGTGTTGAAAAATGGGTCGTCTGATTTAAAATATCCAGAAAATTCGGTATCATAACCGGTCTCCCTGTACATGAGATCGATCACCTTAACTCCCTTGGGAATACTGTAATAAACTACCTCACCATTCATCCAACCCAAATTTTCATAGGCTTGTTCCCCATCACTGGTAACATATTCACCTCTTACATTGATTTCTCCTCCCCCTTTATAATGATCTGTTTTTATCGTGATGACTTGACCCTCCTGAGCTTCAATCTTAAAATAGGGGGTGATATGAGCATTGTAGGGAAGTTGGCAAACAATGCTATCACCCGAGCTTATAAAAGGAAACGCAATCCGGTTTTCATAACGCTTTAGACCGTGGTTTTTCCACTGGGGAATGGGACGCTTGACCAACTTGTTCCAAGGGGAGACCGGGTAGGATCCTAAGGATATCGCATCATCCCAATGTTGGATTTTTTGAGGATTTTTGATAAAATCAAAATTCCCCAATCGGGAATCATACCTTATACTTGACTCGGGTAATCTCCAATTGGGAAGTGGAGGGCCCGCAGTTTGAAACTCGGGACGGATGACTGCCCTCCAACTGCTGTCTGAAATCAGTTTAAAATCCGGCGTTTGGCAGTCAAAAATCAATCCAGCTTTACCACTGCTCTTGTGAGAAAAACCTTCCTTCCCAAAATACCAAACCAAAAGAGATATATTGTTAACCCCTGCTTTGAGATAAGGACTGATATCTACTTCATCATAGTAGGTGTCCTTGGGATTGGGGCCTCTTTTGAGTTGCCCCTCAAATACGGCCAAACTTCCATTGATCCACATCCAGTATTTTGAATCACAAGCGATCTTGGCCATGGCTTTGGCAGGGATCTTTTCAACCTCAAAGGTTTTGCCGAATGCCGTCCAATTGTTGGGCTCATTTTTTTGCCCTTTGGCTGTAATCCAATCGGCTTTCCAATTTACATTTTCCGCAATAGGGGATTGAGCTTGAGTACAAAGTAAAAATTGAAAAAAAAACAAGCTTATTATTTTATGAATTGATAGAACTGAAGTATCAAACCGGAAGTAGTTGCACATGAAATTAATCCGCCTCAAAATTTTTTTTCTAAACATGTTTAACATTTTTATTTTTTTAAAACCACTACAAATGAAGTAATATCCATTTGTTATTGATTTTACAATTTAGACTTTATTTTAAATTACCTATCATTAAAAAACTATTTCCTAGTTCCTCAGCAATATTTGTAAATGAATTTTTTTTGGTTTCTGGAACCAAAAATTGTGGCCATTGGAAAAAACAGCCTATGCGTTGAATGATATTTGATGGATCAAGAAACCATCAACACATATAGGGCATATGATTCTCTTATTTTAAGATTTACAATCTTATTTAATATATTTATTATTTTCATAAATTGAGGATGAACAAATACATTCTAAATTTATTTAAACTTTTCTAAAGGTGTAGAATGAAATCATTGGTATAATTCTAAAATATTTTTTTACCACTTGTATTTTTTATTCTACCTTTTTAAAGTCAAAAAATAATTTTTTACACCATAAAATCATTTGATTACAAAAACAAATAATTCTAAAACATGCAAAACAAATTTCTTTTATTTATAGTCTTTCTATGGCAATTTTCCTTTTCTCAACACCTTAAGTTCCCGGCTTTGGTTTCGGACAATATGGTGATTCAACAATCCACTCAGATCAATATTTGGGGTTGGGCAGAGAAAAACAAAAATGTAGAAATCAGACCTTCATGGAACAATATGGCCATTTCCACTCTATCCGATAAGGAGGGAAAATGGAAAACCTCGCTCCAGACTCCCTCGGCAGGAGGCCCCTACAGCATCAAAGTCAGCAGCAACAAGGAAACCATTACAATAAAAAATGTGATGGTGGGGGAGGTGTGGTTGGCTTCGGGTCAGTCCAATATGCAAATGCCTGTTAAAGGCAATGCTTCAGAGCCTATTAACGGCAATAATGAATTGATCCTCCACTCTAAGAATCCAAAAATAAGGATGATTACTGTAAAGCGAAATTCAAGCCCTCAACCCGTTGAAGATCTTGTAGGGACATGGAAAGAAGCTGCTCCCGAGAATACAGCCGACTTTAGTGCCGTTGCCTATGTTTTTGCTCAAAAACTCAATCGTGTATTGGATATCCCTATCGGAATCATACACAGCAGCTGGGGAGGAACTCCGGTTGAAGCTTGGACACAAAAAGAAGCCATGGACAGAGTGGTAACAGCAGAAGAAAAAAGTACATTTAGATACCACTCGGCTGAAATTAAGCGGGAGCAAGATGCTCCTGCTCAATTGTTCAATGGGATGATACATCCTTTATTGAATTACAAAATCAAAGGAGTGATATGGTATCAGGGAGAGTCCAACCGTAATTTCCCTCAAGTGTATCAAAAGACATTTCCTTTGATGATCCAAAATTGGAGGCAGTTGTGGGAAAACGATGCAATGCCTTTTTATTACGTACAAATTGCACCCTATGGGGGATACACTGGTGAGGTCAACAGTGCTTTGCTTCGGGAAACACAACTCAAAACCATGGATCTGCTGGATCATGTCGGAATGGCGGTAACCCTTGATATAGGTGAGCTTAAAAGTATTCATCCCGCCGAGAAAATCAAAGTTGGAGAACGCTTATCTTACTGGGCTTTGGCAAAAGATTACAAAATCCAAGGAATTCAATTTTCTGGTCCAGTTTATAAGTCTCATGAGATTGATGGAGATAAAATTAGGATTTCTTTCGACCATGCACCTTTGGGACTCTCCTCTTATGGGAAGCCTCTGGACAACTTTGAAGTAGCTGGTTCAGACGGCGTTTATTATCCTGCCACGGCCAACATCCTCAGAAACGGAAAACTAGAGGTTTTTTCAGAAAAAGTGAAAGACCCAAAGGAGGTTCGATACGGATGGAAGAATTTCCTTATCGGATCTTTGTTCAATACCTTTGGTTTACCCGCATCATCATTTATCATTAAATTACAATAATAATACTCTAAAACACTAAAATTCAATTTATAAACAGCTTGTTTTGATTGCAAAAAATAATAACTCTTTTGATTTTATACTTTTCATATTAAATACGGTACAAACAAAAACGTAAAAAAAAGCCAAATTTTGGAAAACTTATCCATTAAATAACCAATGCAATTATTCTATTAAAAATGAACTTTAAACACAGTTTGACCTTTTTCTTTTCTGCTTTTTTGATGCTCTTTTTATGGAGTCAGCCCCAATCATTTTTGTTAGAAGCAGAGTCTTTTCAAGATAAGGGAGGGTGGTTTATTGACCAACAATCCATGGATGTAATGGGTTCTCCCTATTTGATCGCCCACGGAATGGGTAAGCCTGTTAAGGATGCGATTACCAGGGTGAAATTCCCCGCCAAAGGAAACTATTATGTCCATGTAAGAACCAGAAACTGGACGGCTCCTTGGTCAGATCAAGCGGCGGGAAAATTTCAAATTATAGTGAATGGTCAAATCCTCAGCAAGACTTTTGGTCAAGATCATAAAGACTGGCATTGGAATTCGGGGGGAAAGCTAAAAATTAATTCGAAAGAGGTTGAGATTAGTCTTCATGATTTGACGGGCTTCAACGGCCGTGTCGATGCCATTTATTTTACTAAAAATAAAAATGATATGCCTCCCAATGAATTGGCAGCATTAGATGCATTTAGAATTAAAAAGTTAGGGCTGAATCAAAATCCCAAATCTTCAAAATTTGATTTTGTAGTTATTGGAGGAGGAATGGCAGGAACTTGTGCGGCTATTTCAGCAGCACGCAATGGTGTCAAGGTCGCTTTGATTCAAAACCGTCCCGTTTTGGGGGGGAATAATAGTTCGGAGGTTAGGGTTCATTTGGGAGCTAGAATAAATCTTGAGCCATATCCTGCTTTGGGGAACTTAGTTAATGAAATTGGTCCTGAAAAGGGTGGTAATGCGCAGCCCAAAGATTATTACGAGGATCAAAAAAAACTCAACGCAGTTCTCAATGAACCCAATATTTCACTGTTCCTCAATCATCACGCCAATCAGGTAATTATGGAAGGCAACTCCATTCAAAAAGTATTGGCCGAAAACTTGGAAACCGGTGAAAAATTGGCTTTTGAGGCCCCCCTGTTTGCCGACTGTACGGGCGATGGAACCATTGGATACTTGGCAGGAGCTGAATATCTTATCGGTAGGGAAAGCAAAGCGATTTTTAACGAACCTACTGCTCCAGAGGATGCCGATAATTTAACCATGGGAATCTCGGTACAATGGTTTTCTGAAAAATCTGATCAAGCGGTACTTTTTCCAGATATTGACTGGGGACTAGCTATGGATGATAAAACATCTTATACCATAACCCGTGGGGATTGGGATTGGGAGACCGGGATGGGTAAAGACATGATTCTGGAAACAGAATTCATTAGAGACTATGGGTTGTTGGTGGTTTTCTCTAACTGGTCTTACATCAAAAATCATCATGCCGAAAAAGAAAAGTTTGCCAATGAAAAACTTCAATGGGTTGCCTATATTGGAGGAAAGAGAGAATCAAGGCGATTGGTAGGGGATTATATTCTTACTGAAAACGATCTCACCCAACAGAATTTTTTACCCGACGGAACTGCGCCTAGTTCGTGGAGTGTAGACCTTCATTATCCCGATTTAGAGAACAAAAAAGAGTTTGAAGGCGAGGCGTTCCGATCCATAGCAAAGCATATTTCCATTTATCCCTACCCCATTCCTTTTCGGTGTCTTTACTCCAAAAATATAGACAATCTGATGATGGCTGGTCGTGACATTAGTGTTTCCCATGTAGCCCTTGGAACCGTAAGACTGATGAGAACTGGAGGTATGATGGGAGAGGTAATCGGTATGGCAGCCTCTATTTGCAAGTTGAAAAACACTTCGCCCAGAGGTCTGTACCAAAATCATTTTTCACTTCTTGAGGATCTCATGTTAAAGGGGGTTGGAAATCCAACACTCCCTAAAATTCAAAATTACAACCTTGGGAGAACCCTAATGGAAACCAATGATTAGATGAGATTCTTTGTTAGTTTGTTTCTCATTTTTTTGCTGGGAGCCGATGATATCATTCCAAATGATGAACCCTTCTATGAATTTGAAACCATCTTCGATCAAAGTGGAATTCCCAATGGCTACTCTGCATATATAAAATCCCCTGTTTGTGAAAAAAATAAATGTTATGAAATAGAAATCAACTTTCAGTGGGATCTCATTGGAAGGTTTGTGGAATATGATACCCTTAGTGGTAAGGGTCTGACCAAATTAGATCATATACCTTTCACTGAGCAAGATTATCAAAAATTAAAGCAATTGCTTAAAGACCCCAACTCACCCATTGGAACCTACGCAAAAGAGGAGTTGATTCTCGATACGCGCAAATCTGAAATAGATGGTTTTACTGGAGCTACCATTCGAGAAATCAATGATATCGTTGTAACTGGAGGGGTTTACTCCTGTTATACCCTCTGGCATCTGGCCCATCGAAAATTTAATGACAGCATCACAAAAATGACCATGGGTTTACTAGATAAAAAACTCATGAAAAAATTGGTGACTCAGAAAGATCAGGCCATCTACTTCTTTCTTATCAATAATCTTCCTCCTTCAGATTTTTTGAAATACAGGGACGATTTTCTTAAAATGATTACTCCCAATCAGAGTTATTTTGTCAAAAAGGCAATTGAAAAAATGCCAATGGAAATGTTTAGAGACTCCATCACCCAAGTATTTTTTGCCAAACAATTTACCACTCTTAATTATTTCGCTCAGGTCGCCCTCCTCAAACAATTAAAAAATATTCCCTTGGGTATATCACTCAAAAACACTTTAACTAAACAAGTTGAGGATAGAAATTCACTGAAAAATAATCTGATTCAAGCACTTATTCAATAACTATTCGATTTTTTTGAATAACTTATAATAATAGTTTGTCAATAATTTAACCTAAAAGCCTAGATTTATTCTTCAGCGCTTATACAAAACCAAAAAACATAAAATGATACTGAGAACAAAATGGTTTCAATCCCTTTTATTGCCGTTATAATTTCATGTTCGGAGCAAAAAAACGTTTCCGCTTTACAAGGTTTTATCAGTGAAACTCCATTAGTGGATTATGTAAATCCTTTGATGGGAACAGATTCCACCTTTGAATTATCTAACGGAAACACTTATCCCGCCATCGCTACTCCCTGGGGGATGAACTTTTGGACGTCCATGACCTCCAAGATGGGAGACGGTTGGGCCTAAAAATACGATCAAAATATAATCAGGGGGATCAAACAAACTCATCAGCCCAGTCCGTGGTTGAATGACTAAGGTGCTTTCTGATTTACGGCCGACACTCCATGCCTCGGTATTGACCGTTAGCATCACCAAATAGAAAAGGAGCCATATGACTGTGGTAAATTGACGTATAGAAGTTTTTCAACACATCCTCATCTGAACTTTCTATCTTGATTTGGCCCAGCTTATCATTCCATACTTTTTTGCCACTTTTTTTACTTCCTCAAATGAAAGTCCAGCGTCCAAAGTAGCGCGATTTTCGTCTGCCCCATCAGAACGGGTATAGGAGAGGCTCACCTTAACATTCAGGGGAGCAGATAAGGATCCAAAGTCGAGATAGGCAATCAGGTCTTTCCCATTTACTTTGTCCGAATTAAAGGATTTTCACCCTCAATGGATTTGTTTTACGACTATGGGTTGATCAAATTTTGCGGTAAACCCTACTGGGTCATCCTTGGCCCAGACTGAAGTTTTCCTGTATCCTTTGACTGTATAGTCATCTACAATAGTGAATTCACTTTCCAAAAGGCGGTGTCCCATTGGGTTGAAGCACATGAGAAAGGTCGATCATTAGCTTTGCATTTTGAGAAGGGGGATAAGAATACCTATGCCAACCCACCCGCTCAGTGGTCGTCAATTCGCAAAGGATATTCCAAGGTTCTAATAATATGGAGTAATAGCCCACTTCAGCCGTTTCATTTTCGTGATTTAATACCCCAACTGGCTTGTTCTCCTCTGGGCCAGTAAAAGGTAAAAAAAGAAAATCCCCTAAATCTCCAATTCCTGTTCCCCTGAGGTGGTTATGACTAATCCAAAGGGTGTTTTGTCGTCATGATGATAGCCACTACTGGCATCCCATTCCATGATATGCGTATCTGGACTCAATTGAATTTGTCCGTGTGGTAGGGTAGGCCCTGGAAAAGTATGTCCGTGAAAACCCGTTCCGATCATGGGATCAACGAAAGTGGTCAAATCCTTGCTAGGGTCTGTGGGATTTGTATTATGCTTACATCCCCATTAGCTAACCAAGGAAAAGAAAAGACAAAGACTAATTACTGATTGTTTCATGGATTATTTTGTCTGTTAATTTTTGACAAATTAATTGATTGGTCTTCAAATACCAAGACTTTGAGCCAGAAGCAATCAACTTTCAAATGGATTGAAAAGAAATATGAGAAAAATAACTTATGACTAAGATCAAAAAAGCACTAAGAAATGGACCATTCAACTTATTTTCTGAAATAAAGTCAAATTTGAATTGCGCTATAGAATCTTACTTGAAAAATCTAAAAACTTTTTTTTGCTTTACAAGAAGGTTTTGATTTAGAAAAAAAATAAAAAAAAATGCAACATTTTAATTTTTAAATTTAATTTTAATCAATAAAGATTTACGAAAATCTTTAAGCTGAACATTTTGAAATCTGTTTTTACATTCGGTTTCTTGGGTATGAGGAAGTCAAACCCAATCCTAGCTTATGGTGTAAGCATCCGAAATTTAAAGCGAACTTCCACTTTTATCTCTTCTTTAAAGCATAAGCTTATTTGTGTTGTTAGACAACAAATAAGAGTTTGAATATTGTTTTTTTATAATTCCAATCAGTTATGTAGTCTGTTTTTTACTACACATTGACAACCTATTTTATAAAAAAATGAAAAATAAATATATTGATTTGGTCAATCAAACCTTTGATTTTCCACAAGAAGAATTCCATCTTAAAGACAATAATCTTCAGTTTCATGGTATTGATATCATGGAATTGATAAATAACTATGGATCTCCATTAAAATTCACCTATTTACCTCAAATTTCAAACAATATTCAGAAGGCAAAAAAATGGTTTACTGATGCAATGCATCAATTGAATTACAAGGGGAAATACCATTATTGCTATTGTACAAAGAGTTCGCATTTCAAATATGTAATGGATGAAGCACTCCAAAACGATATTCATATAGAGACCTCATCCGCCTATGATATTGACATCATTGAAGCTTTAAAAAAGGAGGGAAAAATAACCAACGAAAACTATATATTGTGTAACGGGTTTAAGCGGGAATTATACATTTCAAATATTGCCCGATTGGTTAACAACGGTCATCACAATTGCATTTCAATCATTGACAATTACGAGGAACTCTCTTTATTGACCAATGCCATTGATAAAGTCTTTAAAGTTGGGATTCGAATTGCTTCCGAAGAAGAACCAAAATTCGAATTTTACACCTCGCGTTTGGGGATTGGTTACAAAAATATTGTCCAATTCTATAATGATCGAATCAAAAATGACCCTCATGTTGAATTAAAAATGCTTCACTTTTTTATCAATACAGGCATCAGAGATACTGCCTACTATTGGAATGAACTCTTAAAATGTTTGAGGGTTTATATTAACTTAAAAAAGATATGTCCAACATTAGATAGTCTGAATATAGGAGGAGGTTTTCCCATAAAAAACTCCTTAGCTTTTGAATTTGATTATCAATACTTGGTTGAAGAAATAATCACTCAAATACAAACTACTTGTCAAGAAGCCAATGTACCTGCACCCGATATATTTACTGAATTCGGAAGTTTTACTGTTGGAGAAAGTGGAGGGGTAATTTACAAGGTGTTATACCAAAAACAGCAAAATGATCGTGAAAAATGGAATATGATAAACTCCTCCTTCATAACGACTTTACCTGATTCTTGGGCAATCAATAAACGTTTTGTTATGCTTCCAATCAACCGATGGCATGACGTTTATGAACGAGTTTTACTGGGTGGCCTGACCTGTGACAGTGATGACTACTACAATAGTGAACAACATATAAATGCAGTTTATTTGCCAAAGTTCAATCCAGAGAATCCCCTTTATATAGGTTTCTTTAATACAGGGGCTTACCAAGAAAATATAGGAGGATATGGTGGATTGCAACATTGTCTAATACCAGCTCCAAAACACATCATCATTGACAAAGACAATCAAGGGAAGATTCATACCCATTTACATCAAGATCAGCAAACCAATAAAGATTTTTTAAAAATTCTTGGCTATGCGGTTGATCATAAAAATGAAGTCGAAAATGAAACAACATTAAATACAATTCCAACATCAAATTAATTTGCTACAAATGAAAACGGAGAAAATATTTGCAGGAATTCAGCAGGAATTTTCAAAACAAGAAACGGCTAAAATTATACTCATACCAGTTCCCTATGATGGCACGAGTACTTGGCAAAAAGGGGCAGACAAAGGCTTTGAAGCTTTTATGGAAGCAGCCGATAACATGGAACTCTATGATATTGAAACCGATAGTGAAGTATATAAAAAAGGCATTTATATTACAGAAACTATAAATGAAAAAAGCTCACCAGATGCAATGGTTGAAGCAGTTCATCTAGAGGTCAAAAAATACATCAATAAAAATAAGTTTGTAACCATTTTTGGTGGCGAACATTCGATTTCTATCGGTTCCATTCGTGCCTTTAATGAATGTTTTGAAAACTTGACTGTGCTTCATCTAGATGCCCATGCCGATTTAAGGAAAGAATACGAGGGCTCTGCCTTTAATCACGCATGTGCCCTTTATGAGGCAAGCCAAAACACCAACTTAATTCAAATTGGGATTCGATCAATGGATATAACTGAAAAAAATATCTTAGACAACAATAAAGTATACTTTGCGCAAGAAATGATCTACGATGATTATTGGATGGACTCTGCCCTAGATCAAATGACGGAAAACGTTTTTATTACTTTTGATTTGGATGTTTTGGATCCCTCAATAATGCCGAGTACAGGCACCCCTGAACCTGGTGGATTGTTCTGGAACGAAACCCTTGAATTCCTTAAAAAAGTATTTCAACAAAAAAATGTAGTTGGGTTTGATTTGGTTGAATTGTGTCCAAACCCCAATAACAAAGCACCTGATTTTTTAACAGCCAAATTGTATTACAAAATGCTTAGCTATAAGTTTTACAGTAAAGATGAAAAAGAGGGTGATTATGAAAGTGACCCTACTCATGAAGTCAATTCTCCTTTTAAAAATCTATCAAAATTCAAAGAAAATGAAGATGGGTAATCAAGGCTATCTTTCACAATTTTTAGAAGATCATTTTTTGCATTTTAATGCTGCAAGTTTACTTGATGCTGCTAAAGCATATAAAGATCAATTGGATCATGGATCTAAAATGTTGGTGTCTTTGGCTGGAGCAATGAGTACTGCCGAAATAGGAAAAATATTTGCTGAAATCATCAGACAAGATAAAGTTCATATTATTTCATGTACAGGAGCAAACCTGGAGGAGGATATAATGAATTTGGTGGCTCACAGTCATTACAAACGTATCCCAAATTATAGAGATTTAACTCCACAAGATGAGTGGAATTTACTGGAAAAAGGGCTAAACAGGGTAACTGATACTTGTATTCCCGAGGAAGAAGCATTTAGACGTTTACAAAAACATATTTTCAAAATTTGGAAAGATGCGCAGGAAAAAAACGAAAGGTATTTCCCCCACGAATTTATGTACAAGCTATTATTGTCAGGAGTTTTAGAAAAATATTATGAAATAGACATAAGAAATTCTTGGATGTATGCCGCAGCTAAAAAAAATATACCCATGGTTGTTCCAGGATGGGAAGACAGCACAATGGGAAACATTTTTGCTTCTTATGTCCTTAAGGGCGAACTTAAAGCCAGTACGATGAAATCTGGTATTGAGTATATGACTTTCCTAGCGGACTACTACTCAGCTAATTCAGACAAAGGAGTAGGATTCTTTCAAATTGGAGGAGGTATTGCAGGAGATTTTCCTATTTGTGTGGTGCCCATGCTCTATCAAGACATGGAACAAAAAAACACCCCTTTTTGGAGTTATTTTTGTCAAATTAGCGATAGTACAACCAGTTATGGATCTTATTCTGGTGCAGTTCCAAATGAAAAGATTACTTGGGGAAAATTGGACATTGATACCCCTAAGTTTATTGTAGAAAGCGATGCAACAATAGTAGTACCTCTCATTTTTGCTTACCTTCTAAATATGTAATAATGAAAAGAATTATTATAGAATATAAAAAGTTGAATCATACTCTTTTGAGCCTATTATCAGAAAAATTTCCAGAGGGCTATCAGGATAATGATATTATCACCTTTAGCAATGCAAATGGGGATCAAATTCAAGCGATAGAAATTCGAACAGAAGACACAATCTACTTGGTGAAGGTTAGCAAAAAATTGAAAGAAGTCATTCAAGATTTTAAAGAGGATGATCTTTTTGAAGACCTTGAACTGCAATAAACATTTTTTTTTAGTAGGGGAGGGCTAGATCTAAGCTCTAATTCTGACGCTTTGACTTTCCTGTCCGCTTAAGGCTGAACTCGAACCAGCATCAGCCTTTGGTGGATATGAGTAAATCAAAGCAGTTGGGAATACATCCATTTCTTACCCACCCCTGTTTTTAGTTTTTTTTCTCTTTTATTGGCCTCTTTTTTTACAGTCAAAAAACTGAACATGAATTACCCTCCAAGGGCTGTATTTGGCAGTATAACCTTTGGTTGTTAATAAATTATGAGAATAAAAACGTTCGATTAGTTTGGAAGAATATCCAATATAAATTTTATTAAACTTGGTACTGAATAGTATACAAACTACAAACGACTTCATTACAGCCCACAAAAAAACCTCTAAAATTTAGAGGGTTGGTTGTAGATAAATCATTCTA
>Ga0255753_1000889_pt1 | contig 37270 bp, 35 predicted proteins | sample 041ome_10_FD_179953 | JGI IMG/M metagenome (GOLD analysis project Ga0255753, IMG submission 179953) | Coastal salt marsh microbial communities from the Groves Creek Marsh, Skidaway Island, Georgia - 041412US metaG (version 2) | ecosystem: Environmental > Aquatic > Marine > Intertidal zone > Salt... | reverse complement strand
TCGGCTGTCGAGCAGGTAGGTATTACCGTCGAGGTGGAGTTCGCGGCCGAAGAGGCGGCTGGCGTAGCGGCCGACGGTGACGCCGATGTAAGGCGCGTTGTCGCTCTTGTATTCCTCGGCGGTGTCGTAGCCGAGCACGACGTCGGCGAGCCGGCCATCGCGATCGGGGGCCTGCACCTCGAGGATGGAGGCGCCCTGAGCCATGAAGCTGGTGCGCGCGCCGTGGGTGTTGGTGAGCGTGTAGCGGGTGATGGGGGTGCCGTCGGCGAGGGCGCCCCAGGGGGACTCGGTGAGGGTCGTGGCAGCGCGGGTGGACGCGGGAGCGGCGGCCAGCCCGGCCAGCGCGGCTAAGCCGGCGAGGAGGTGTTTCATGGGGTGACCTTTCGGAAGGGGTTGGGATCAGCGTTGCGCGGCGGCGGGCGTTGTCGGCAAGAATCGGCGGCCGGCCGGCCGGGTTTGGTCAGCGTTTACGCCGGAGTGGGTGGTTTCTGAGCTGGCCGCAGGGGCGGAAATCGCTGTGCTCATGATCCCCGTTTCAACCCCCGTACCTGATCATCCCCCTATGAACTTCGAGACGCTTCAACTCCACGCCGGCCAGGAGGTCGATCCCACCACCCACGCGCGCGCTGTGCCGATCTACCAGTCCACGGCTTACCAGTTCAAGGACTCGGAGCACGGCGCCCGGCTCTTCGCCCTGCAGGAGTTCGGCAACATCTACACGCGGATCATGAACCCGACCACCGATGTGTTCGAGAAACGTATCGCCGCGCTCGAGGGCGGGGTGGCGGCACTGGCGACGGCGTCGGGTCACTCGGCGCAGTTCATTGCGATCAACAACATTACCACGGTGGGCGACAACTTCGTGACCACCTCGCACCTCTACGGCGGGTCCTACAACCAGTTCAAAAACGCCTTCAAGAACATCGGCGTCGAGGCGCGCTTCGCCGAGGGCGTGAACGTCGCGAGCTACGAGCCCTTGATCGATGCGAAGACCAAGGCGATCTACCTCGAGACGATCGGCAACCCCGGTCTGTCCGTGCCGGACTTCGCCGCCTTCGCGGCGCTGGCCAAGAAGCACGACCTGCCGCTCATCGTCGACAACACCTTCGGCGCGGGCGGCGCCATCTGCCAGCCGATCAAGCACGGCGCGCACGTCTTGGTGGAGTCCGCCACCAAGTGGATCGGCGGCCACGGCACGACCATGGGCGGTGTCATCGTCGACGCCGGTACCTACGACTGGGGCAACGGCAAGTATCCGCAGTTCACTTCCCCGGCCCCGAGCTACCACGGCATGGTGCTCAACGACGTGTTCGGCGTGGGCGGCCCCATGGGGAACATCCAGTTCATCATCCGCTGCCGCATCGAGGGCCTGCGTGACTGGGGTCCTTCGCAAAGTCCGTTCAATGCCTTCCAGCTGCTGCAAGGTCTGGAGACCCTGTCGCTGCGGGTGGAGCGCACCTGCGAGAACGCGCTCGCCCTGGCCCAGTGGCTGGAGACCCTGCCCGAGGTCGCGTCCGTGAGCTATCCCGGCCTCGCCAGCCATCCCTCGCACGAGACGGCCAAGCAATACCTCACCCGCGGGTTCGGCGGCGTGCTGTCGTTTGAGCTCAAGGGCGACCGCGCCCGGGCCGAGAAGCTGGTCAACCACCTCCAGCTCATCTCCCACCTCGCCAACGTCGGCGACGCGAAGACCCTCATCATCCATCCGGCCTCCACCACGCACTCACAGCTGTCGGAAGCCGAGCAGCGCTCGGCCGGCGTGGCCCCGGGCGGTCTGCGCATCTCGCTGGGCATCGAGCACATCGAGGACATCAAGGCCGACCTGGTGCAGGCGATGAACGCGTGAGCGGACCCAAAAAAAAGCGAGCCCCGTTGGGCTCGCTGAGATAGAGGCGGCGTAATCGCTCCGCTTAGTAGCGGTTGCTGGCCTTGAAGGGACGGCGGTCCGGACCGAAGTTGCGGCTGCGGCCACCGCCGCCACCACCGTTTTCCTCTTTCGGACGGGCCTCGTTGACCGTCAGGGCGCGGCCGTCGAGCTCGGTGCCGTTCATCTTTTCGACGGCGGCCTGGCTTTCCTCAGGGGTGCCGAAGGTCACGAAGGCGAAGCCGCGCGGGCGGCCGCTCTCGCGGTCGGTGGGAAGGAACACGTCGGTCAGGGAACCGAAGGCGCCAAAGGCGTCGCGGAGGTCCGCTTCGCTGGTGTTGAAGGACAGATTTCCAACGTATAGTTTGGAGTTCATGGTGTTGATGTTCGTAGTCTTCGCGGCTGTCAGGCTGTTCCCGGTTGTCGGGTTTCGAATCATCACCGGAACACTAAGCCCACTTGAAGACCCACCAATCACTGGCATCTAAACGTCGTATACGAGGCCCTGACCGTCGGTAGTTGCCGGGGATAAGCAAGCGCTATCGGCGGAAAGATACGCCCTGACGGGGGGCCGATATATTTTGGGAGTCGGGCATCTTGCGGGTTGCCCTTCTCCAGTCGGGCCAGCTGGCTGACCGTTTTCATGCCGACGCCCCCTGCCTCCGATCCTCACCACGAGGAATTCTCGCTGCCGCTCTTTGTGTTCACGATTGTCGTGAGCCTGGGGGTCCTGGGCGGCCTGCTGGCCTGGCTGGCGCCGGGGGTCTGGCAAGCGCAGCTGGTGGCGCCGGCCTGGAAGGTGGCGGTGGCCTTTGTGAGTGTGAGCCTGGTGCTGTGCTTCTTTGAGTATTTTTTCCACCGTTACGTGCTGCACACCCCGGCGGTGCCGCTGCTGCGCTACCTCTACCGTCAGCACACGCTCCATCATGCGCTCACCCGCATCGTGCGGCGACCGGTGCCGGGAGGGCGGGGCATCCTCTGCGTGGAGAACAAATTCGCCATTGAGGAAGTGGAGCAGCACGAGGCCGCCTTCTTTCCGTGGTATGCCATGGTGGCCTTCTCCGTGGTCATGACCCCGCTCCTCGTGCTCCTGCACGCGGTGCTGCCCGGGTTTCCGTGGTTTCTGGCCGGGCTGGCCGCGATCGCCTGCTCGCTGACGCTTTACGAGGTATTGCACGCCATCAACCACTGGCCACTGCAGCGATGGCTTCCGCTGATCACGCACCGGCGGTGGGGCTGGTTCTGGCAGCCGATCTATGGCTTTCACCTCCGCCATCACGCGGTGATTGACTGCAACGAATCCATCTCCGGTTTTTTCGGCCTCCCGGTGGCGGACTGGGTGTTCGGTACCTGCGTGGTGCCCCGGACTCTCTACGCCGATGGCGAGGCCTGGTCGGAAGAGGCGTTCCGCAGTCCCCGGCCGCACGGGCTGATCCGCAAGCTCGACGCTTGGGCCGCTGCCGTGGTGGCTCGGCGGCGGGGTCATGATCAATCGGGCGAAGCCGGGCGATAGTCGTCGACTTTGACCGGGGCAACCGGGATGGTCATGGCACTTGTCGATCCAATGGAGCCTCTTTTTGCCCGGGTTGGTGTTGCTGCTCATCCCGGCCGACAGCCTCCTCTCGTCGTTGGTACAGCTGCGGACGTTCGACAGCTTCAATACGCTGGATCGGCGGCCGCGCCATCGTCCGTGGTGGTGGGTGCCCACCCTGTGGCTGGATCCGGGCCGGGCCGCTGCCGGGACGTGGCTGCTCAAGGCAGGCCTGGGCCTGCAGGTCACGTATTGGTCCGTCATGCCCAAGTCGGGGTATGTGGTGCTGGCGGTGGTGCTGGGGGCGGGCGTGGTCAGCCAGCTCTATACCCGCCGTGAGCGCGGAGTGATGCTGGCGCCCCTGGGCTACCTGGTGGGCGCCACGGCGATCCTGGTGCCGTGGCTGGTGCTGGCCGTCGGCGTGATCGGTGCGGTCACGCTGCTTTTTGCCTTTTGCAGTTTTGGCATGTTCTGCTTCGGCGGTGCCGTCGGCGTGGGTTTCGGGGGATTGGTGGCCGGAGCAGAACCCATGTGGATCGGCCCCGCGTTGGCGCTGTTCTGCCTGCCGCTTCTCGCCGGTCTGGTCACGGGCAAGGACCTGGAACTGCCCACCCGGGATGCGTCGGACTCCTACGGGCAGTTCAAGTAGCCCTCCGCTGGCTGGGCGCTCCCAACCACACCGTGAGGGCCCGACCCCTGCGCGCGGATTCATCAAGCGGAGGGGTAAAGCCGTTTGCGGTGGCCGGCGGCCTGACCGGGTCGTCGCGGAACGGTGAGCAAGCCCGGGGTGGACGGGCCTGGCGGCAGGCGCCAAGCTGGTTGTCCCCTTCGCCCCGTTCCGTTCAACCCCTGCCCCCATGCGCCTGATTCAGCTCCAGAATGACACCGGGCGACGCGTTGCCGTCGTCGACGAACCCTACCTCCGCCTGATCGACGGCTACCGTTCGATTTACGATCTGGCCCGCGGCGCGCTGGATTCGAACCGCACCCTGCTGCAGCACGCGCAGGGTCACATCGGCGGGGAGTCGCTGGAGTATGATCCGATCTACGCCGGCGCCTCGTCGTGGCGCATCCTGCCGCCGATCGATCATCCGACCGACCTGGGCCGCTGCCTCGTGTCGGGCACCGGGCTGACTCACCTCGGCAGTGCCCAGAACCGGCAGGCGATGCACGAGACCCCGGAGGCGCAGCTGACCGACAGCATGAAGATGTTCCGGCTCGGCCTGGAGGGCGGCCGGCCGGCGCCCGGCGAGATCGGGGTGCCGCCGGAATGGTTCCTGAAGGGTTCCGGCGCGGTCCTGCGCACGCACAACGAGCCGCTGGTCGTGCCGGACTTTGGCGAGGATGGCGGCGAGGAAGCCGAGGTCGCCGGTGTGTATCTCGTCGACGAGCATGGCCACCCGCGCCGGATCGGGCTCGCGATCGGCAACGAATTTTCCGACCACCGCTTCGAACGCCGCAACTACCTCAATCTCGCCGGCTCCAAACTGCGTACCTGCTCGATCGGACCCGAACTCGTGATCGACCACGCCTTTGGCACCGTCCCGGGCAAGGCGACGATCACCCGCGGCGCGGCGACGGTCTGGGAGAAGGAAGTACTCACCGGCGACGATGAGATGTGCCATAGCGTGGCCAACATCGAGCACCACCACTTCAAGTTCGACGCCCACCGCCGGCCGGGCGACGTGCACGTGCACTACTTCGGCGCCTACGCGCTGAGCATCGGCGAAGGCGTCCAGCTGGAGGACGGCGACGTCATGACCGTGGCCTGGGAGGGCTTCGGCCGCCCGCTGGTCAACCCGCTGCAGGTCGTCACCGATACGCCGACCCTCATCACCGCGCCGCAGATCTAAACCGGCCGCCTGCGCCGGCCGACCCTCAACCCCGCTTTCGCATGAACCCCCAACTTCCCCGCCGCACCTTCCTCCGCACCACCGGCACGGCCGCCCTGGCGGCCACGACCGCCGGACTGTGGCCCCGCGCCCTCTACGCCCAGACGGGGAGGCGGTTGGCCATCGTCCTGCCACGCGAGGAAGCCGGTCTCGCGCCGGCCCGCTGGGTGACGGAGCGCCTCCGCGACGTGCTGCGAACCCGCGGCGTCGACGCCACGGTGGTGGACACCCTCGCCGCCGTGCCGCCCGGCGCGACCGGCATCCTCGCCGTGTTGGCGGATTCCCCGACTGGTCGGGAGGTGCTGGCCGCCCAGGGTATCTCGATCCCGGATACGCCGGAGGCCCTGGGCCTGCGCACGGTGATCTGGCAGGACCGGACCGTGACGCTGGCGGTCGGCTCCGATCCCCGTGGCCTGGTCTACGCGGTACTGGAGTTGACCGACCGGATGGCGGCGGCGGCCAATCCCACCGCAGCGGCCCGGGTCGACTGGCCGGTGGTCGAGCAGCCGGCCAACCGGATGCGCAGCGTGATGCGCTGCTTTGTCAGCGACGTGGAGGACAAGCCGTGGTTCAACGACCGCGAGATGTGGCCGGGCTACCTCGACCACCTCGCGAGCCAGCGTTTCAACCGCTTCAATCTCAGCCTCGGCATCGGCTACGACTTCCTGCAGCGCGTGACCGACGGCTACTTTCTGTTCGCGTATCCTTTCCTGATCACGGTGCCGGGCTTCGAGGGCGTGCACGTGCCGGAGTTGCCGGATGCGGAACGTGACCGGAACCTCGCGATGCTGCAGTTCATCAGCGAGGAGACCGTGAAGCGCGGGCTGGAGTTCAACCTCGGCATCTGGATGCACGGTTACGAGTGGCTCAACAGCCCGAACCCGAACTACACCATCGCCGGGTTGAACCCCGACAACCACACGGCCTATTGCCGGGCCGCGATCCGCACGCTGTTCCAGGCCTGTCCCGCCATCACCGGCGCCACGCTGCGCGTGCACGGCGAGAGCGGCGTGGCCGAGGGCACCTACGGGTTCTGGCAGGAGATCTTTGCCGGCGTGGCCGACGTGGGTCGGCCGCTCGAGCTCGATCTGCACGCCAAGGGCATCGACCAGCCCATGATCGACCACGCCCTGGCCACGGGCCTGCCGGTCACCATCGCCCCGAAGTATTGGGGCGAGCATATCGGGCTACCGTATCACCAGGCCGACATCCGGCCCAACGAACGCCCGCAGCCCGGGGATGAGCCTGAGCATGAGCTGATGGCGCTGAGCGCCGGCTCGCGCCGTTTCACCCGCTACGGCATCGGCGACCTCATGAAGGAGGACCGGCGCCACCGCGTCATGCACCGGATCTGGCCCGGCACGCAGCGCCTGCTGTTGTGGGGCGACCCTTTGACCGGCGCGGAATACGCCAAGGCGTTTCAGTTCTGCGGCAGCGACGGCGTCGAGATCATGGAGCCGCTGACCTTCAAGGGCCGCCGCGGTTCGGGACTCGAGGGCGATCGCTGCGGCTACGCCGACCCGGCGTTCATGCCGCGCTGGGATTGGGAGAAATACCGCTATGCGCTCACGGTCTGGGGGCGGTCGCTGTACAACCCGGGCGTGGAATCGAGCGTGTTTCAGCGCGTGTGGCGCGAACCGCTCGGGGCTGGCACGGACGACGCCATCGCGGCGCTGGCCGCCGCCAGCCGGATCCTGCCGCTCATCACCACGGCCCACGCCCCGAACGGTGGCAACAACGGCTACTGGCCGGAGATCTACATCAACCAGTCGCTGGTCGATCCGCAGGCGCCGCAGCATTACAACGACACCCTGGAGCCGAAGGTCTTCGGCCATGTGCCGCCGTTCGACCCGCAACTGTTTCACCGCATCACCGATCACGCGGCCGAGCTGCTCGCCGGTACGCCGAGTGCCAAATACACCCCGATCGAGGTGGCCCAATGGCTGGAGGAGCTCGCCACCGACGCGGAGAACCAATGGGCGCGCGCCCAGCTGCGGATCGTCGACCGGGCGCATCCCGATTACCGGCGCCTGTCGGTGGACCTGCCGCTGCAGGTCGGCACCGGCCGCTTCTTCGCCGCCAAGTTCCGCGCCGGGGTGCTGTTCTGCCTCTTTGAACAGAGCGGCGACCAGACCGCGCTCCGCGAGGCGATCGCCCACTACCGGCAGGCGCGCGACGCCTGGGCTGGCCTGGTGGAGCTGTCCCGCGGGGTTTACCGGGACGACATCACCATCGGCGAATACCGTTTGTTGCGCGGGGCTTGGGCGGACCGCCTGCCGTTGCTCGACGAGGACATCGCCCGGCTCGAGGCGCTAGTTGATCCGGCCGCCGCCCAGGTGGTGCCGACAGAAACGGTCGCCGCCGCCATCGCGGCAGCCCAGAGCCACCCGCGTCGCTCGTCCGTCGCGGCGCAACACGTGCCGCCCCCGGCGTTCAGGCCCGGGGAGCCGGTGAAGATCGAGCTGACGCTGGACGAGGTGCCGCAGGCGGTGCGGCTGGTTTACCGCCACGTCAGCCAGGCGGAGCGCTACCGGACGCTGGCGATGACCCCGACCGCGGGTCGTTACCGGGCGGAGATCCCGGCGGCCTACACCGCCTCGCCGTATCCGCTTGCCTACTACTTTGAAGTCGATCCGGCGGCCGGCGCCCCGACGCTGTTTCCCGGTCTCGCGCCCGACCTTGCGAACCAGCCCTACTACGTGGTCCGGCAGGCCTGAGAGGCCGGCCGGCCGGCTACTCGTCGCGCAGCGCCACCAGCGGATCGATCCGCGCGGCGCGGCGGGCGGGCAGGTAACTGGCGAGCAGACCGGAGCCGGTCAGAAAACAACGCCGGGAAACGGCGGAAGCGAGTGGGGGGCGGGGCGGGGGTAGCATGACGGCGGTGGTTGTGACAGCCGACCCCGGGCCCGGCGAGGCCGCCGCGGCTGAACGTCCGCCGCCCAGCGCCGTCACCCCCGGTGGGCCGGTCCGGCCCGGACGACGGCCGGGCAGATTCCGCCGCTAATGTTCGTAATACGAACATTGCTCAGGGGGCCGGCAAACGGTGAGCAGCGCGGGGGTGGACGTCCGCTTGCGGCGGGGCGCAGACTGCGGGTCTTCATGAAGCCCCTGCTCAAGTTTTTCGTCCTTCTGCCCGTCATCGCCGTCGCCGCCCTCGCCCAAGGTGACTGGATCCCGCTTTTCGACGGGCGCACACTGGACGGTTGGCAGGCCAACCTGCGGCCGGAGTCGTGGGCGGTGGAGGACGGAGCGATCGTCACCCGCGGCGACACCTCGCACCTGTTCTACGTCGGCCCGGTGGCGAAGCATGACTTCAAAAACTTTGAGTTCTCGGCGGAGGTGATGACCAGCACCGGCGCGAATTCCGGCATCTACTTCCACACCGAATCGCGGCCCGACGAGGCGTGGCCGCAGAAGGGCTACGAGGCGCAGGTGGTCAGCACCGGCCGGCCCATGTTCGGTACCTACGTCGAGCACAAGATGGCCGGCAGCATCTATGCCGTGCGCAACACCTGGACGGCGCCGACCCAGGACAACGCATGGTTTCACTACCGCATCAAGGTGACGGGCCGCACCATCCAGACCTTCATCAACGGCGAACTGATCTGCGAATATACCGAACCCGCCGATGCGTGGCGGGCGGCCGACAAGCAGGAGCGCCACCTCTCGTCCGGCACCTTTGCGCTGCAATGCCACGACCCGGACAGCGTCGTCTATTATCGCGACCTGAAGGTGCGGGTGCTGCCCGACGATGCGCCGTCGCTGGGCGAACCGATTGACGATCCCGAACTCGACGAACTCATCGGCCGGTTCTCCGACAGCAACCACGCGCTCATCGATCTCGGCATCGTGGCGCACACGCCGGCGCAACGGCTGGCACAGATGGCTGCGGCTCGCTTCTATGGCGTGACGCTCGGCTACACGCTGCCTGATGACGTGACGGCGCTGCCCACCCTCGGCAGCGACGCCCCCGTGGTCATCATCAACGACCGCGACACGCCGCCCTCGGTTGAATTGATCCAGGCGGCGAAAGCCCAGGGGGCGAAGATCGCGTTCAGTTCCGGCGGCGTCACGCGCCTCGATCCGCGCCGGCTCAAGGCGCGGCTGCAGGCCCTGGCCGCTGCCAACGTGGATTGGCGCGATATGTGGGCGCCGTGAAGTTCGGATCGCCAGCGCCGTCGTGATGGTTTCAGGGTGGGGGCCTTCCCCGCCCATGAGACTGCTCAAACCCCTCGTCGCCGTACTGGCGGTGGTCAGCGGCTCCGCCGCCGTCCACGCCCAGGCCCCTGATCCGAATTTTCACGTGTTCCTCGCCCTTGGGCAGTCGAACATGGAAGGCTTCCCCGGCATCCCGGAGGAGGAAAAGGCGTTCGATGATCTGCGGTTCCAGGTGCTGGCCGCCGTCGACTTCCCTGAACTCGGTCGCGAAGCGGGCGAATGGTCCACCGCGGTGCCGCCGCTGTGCCGGCCCAACTCCGGGTTGAGCCCGGCCGATTATTTCGGCCGCACCCTCATCGCCAACCTGCCGGCCGACCAACGCGTCGGCATCGTGAGCGTGGCGGTGGCGGGGGCGAAGATCGAGGTGTTTGATGACAGCAAGGTGGCCGCCTACGAGGCCGACTCGCCCGACTGGCGCAAGCGCATCATTGCCGCCTACGACGGCGGTCCCTACCAGCGGCTCGTGGCGATGGCGCGCCAGGCGCAGCAGACCGGCGTGATCCGGGGCATCCTCCTGCATCAGGGCGAGTCCAACAACGGTGACACCACCTGGCCGGCGCAGGTGCAGGCGCTGTACGGGCGCCTGCTTGCCGATCTCGGCCTGGAGGCCGCCGACGTGCCGCTGCTGGCGGGCGAGCTGGTGGGGGCCGACCAGGACGGCGCGTGCGCCGCCATGAATGAAATCATCGCCACCCTGCCGGACGTCATTCCGACCGCACGGGTCATTTCCTCCGCCGGCTGCGAAGCGCGCCGCGACCGGCTGCACTTCACTCCGGCCGGTTACCGCGAACTCGGCCGCCGCTACGGCGAGGCCATGCTGGCCCTCCTGGCCGCGGACTGACAGATTTTCCCCATGCCCTCCCGAATTCTTCGCTCTCTGCTCTGGCTCGGTCTGGCGGGTTCGCTGTTCGCCCAGCCCGCGCGCTTCCCCGGCGTCGCGGCCAGCACCAATGCTGGCTCGCCGTTTCCGCGCATCCTGCCCGACAACCGCGTCATGTTCCGCGTGACCGCGCCGGACGCGCAGCGGATCCAGTTTGTCACCGACCGGACCTATGACGCGGTGCGGGATGACAACGGCGTTTGGACCGCGACGACCGATCCGCAGGTGCCGGGTTTTCACTACTACTGGCTGGTGATCGACGGCGTGCGGGTGAACGACCCGGGCAGCGAAACCTTCTACGGCACCGGCCGCCAGACCAGCGGCATCGAGATCCCGGAGGCGGGCGATGCCGGCGCCTACTATCAGGTGCAGGACGTGCCCCACGGGGCGATCAGCGAGCAATGGTATCACTCGGCGATCACCGGCGAGCCCAGGCGTTTCTTCGTCTACACGCCCCCCGGCTACGGGCAGTCGGGCGACACCCGCTACCCGGTGCTCTACCTGCAGCATGGCGGGGGCGAGGATGAGCGGGCGTGGCCGATCCAGGGACGCGTGAACCACATCATGGACAACCTCATCGCCGCGGGGGAGGCGGAGCCCATGCTGATCGTGATGGAACGGGGCTACGCGCGCCGGCCCGGCGACAACCGGCCGCCCCCGCCACTGGTGCCGCCGAAGCTGTTCGACATGACGCCGCCCGGTCCGGACGACCCGCCGGCGCCGAAACTGCCGCCGGATTTTGAGCGGGCCTTCCAGGCCTTTGAGGACGTGCTGATCCAGGAGGTCGTGCCGTATGTGGACGCCCACTACCGTACGATCGCCGACCGCGACCACCGCGCCATCGCCGGCTTCTCGATGGGCGGCATGCAGGCGACGCTCTTCGGGCTGAAACACGGCGATCTGTTCTCCGCGATCGGCGGGTTCAGCGGAGCCGCCGGAGGCTTTGGTGACGGCCATGTCGACCCGGAGACCTTTCTGGGTGGGGTGCTGGCCGATGCGGACGCGTTCAATGCCCGGATGGCCTACGTGTTTCTCGGCGCCGGCACGACGGAACCGCCGCGCATTTATGCCGCCGTGCACGATTTTCACGAGTCGTTGGCGGCGGCCGGGATCGAACACACCTTCCGTGAGTCGGTGGGCACCGGTCACGAATGGCTGACCGAGCGCCGCTTCCTCCGCGAGTTCGTGTCGAACCTTTTCTGACCGCGCCCGCGTTCAGGGATTGAGGAACTGCGACAGCGCGGTGAGCCGGGCGGCGATGGGCTTGGTGACGTCGTTGTCGGTCCAATAGCTGATGTGCGAGACCGGGTTCCAGCTGGTGAGGATGCCGCCGGAGTTGAGCGTCCGGTCCTCCTTCACGGCGGCCTTGTAGGCCGGGTTGAGGGTCTTGAGCGGGTAGCCGATGACGTCGTCGGGATCGTAGAAGTTGAACCAGCCGCCGTGTTTCGCGAGGTCGGGCTTCACCGGGGCCGACGGCACCTGGATGGGTTTCCCGAAGTCGGCGTAGCGCAGGCTCCACAACGCGATCGGCGAACCGAGGGTGTAGAGCGCGGTGAAGGTGCGGCCGCGTTCCAGGGCGGTGGCCCGGGGCGCGGTCATGGCGGCCTGCACCGGGGCGGGGATGAGCTTCGGTCGGCTGAGGTCGTAGAAGTAGTTGCTCGTCACGATGGTGCCGAGGCTGTGGCTGACGACGACCAGCGGGGCGGTGGGGCCGGCGAGGGCGGCGAGCCGCTTGAGCGATTCGGCGAAGACGGTGTGGACCTCCTCGTACTTCGAGCGCTCGTAGGGGAGAGGCTGATACGCCAGGGCATCGGCGGCGAAGCTGACCATGAACCGGCGCAGGGCGATGAAGTCCATGTCGGTGCCCTTCTTGAGCCGGTTCCAGAGCTCGTTCTCGGGGGTTTGCAGAATGGGACCCCAGTAGACCGGGGCGAAGGCGAGGGCGTCGTCGGCCACGACGCCGGGGTTGGCGGATTCGAACCGCTGCTTGAGCTCGGCAATCATGGCGTCGGCGAAATCCGCGGGGGTGTTGCCGATGCCGTGAACGAGGGCGACTGCGATCTTCTTCATAAGCTGAGGGTGGGGCGGGGTTGAACGGGAGGGCGGACGGCCGGAGTCATAACCGGCCCAGGTTGTAACGCGAACCGCGACCGATTTTTGCCCGCTCTTTTACCAACGTTTGGCGGCGGGCGGACGGGCCTTGCGCCGCGGCGGCGGGCCCGGAGACTGGCCGCCGTGTCGACCCCGCTCACGCCCATTGCGATCCTGCGCACGCCGTTTGCCGAAAAATTTGGGGTGCCGCGGCAGTCGGGCCTCGTGCCGGCGGCGGAGGGTCGGGTGGAGTTTCAGCCTGCGTTCGCCGCCTCGGAGTTCGTGCGGGGGCTGGAGGCTTTTTCGCACGTGTGGTTGATCACGGGCTTTCACGCCAACCCGCCCTGGGACGGCGCGGCCACGGTCCGGCCGCCCCGGCTGGGGGGCAACACGCGGGTGGGGGTCTTCGCTTCGCGGGCCCCGCTGCGGCCCAATGGCCTTGGGTTGTCGCTCGTTGCGTTACTGGCCATCGAGCCGGGAGTCCTGCGGGTGGCCGGGATCGACTGCGTCGATGGCACGCCGGTCTATGACGTGAAACCCTATCTACCCTGGTGCGAGGCGAAGCCGGACGCCCGGGCCGACTGGGCGGGCTCGGCGCCGGCAGGCCGGGCGCCGGAGGACGTGATGATTGCGCCCGAAGTGGCCGCCGTGTTGCCCGCCGAGGTGCAGGCCCTGGCGAAGCAGGTGCTCACCCTCGATCTGCAGCCGGCGTATCAGCGCGGTGAGAACAATACGCGGACCTATGGCGTGACGCTGGCGGGCTGGAACCTGCGTTGGCGGCCGTTCCACGCTGGCGGCATCGAGGTCGTCGAGGCGCACCGGGTTCAGTCCTCCGACTGAATGGCTGCTGCCAACCGGTGCTCAAAAATCCAGATCGAACAACACCGGGACGAAGAAGATGCGGCCGATGGTGCGCTTGCCGCCACCGGGCAGGATCTTTACGTCCGTGCCGGTGCCCGGCAGCAGCTTCTCGATGACATTGCGGGTCTCGGGTGGGGTGGCTTTCGCCACGCCGGAAGAGGCGGTCGATCAACCGTTGGCCGACGAAGCCACGGTGTTTGAACTGCACGACGATGCCGACCGGGCTTGGCTACGCTGGTCGCCGGCCATCCCGCTCGGTGACGAGCCGTCGCCGGCAATGGACGACGCTCCCGTGGGGCAGTAGGCGAGGACGCGGGGTTCGCCTGGCAAGGGCGGTGGCGACATCCGTGGCCGACCCTTGCCGTGGGCAAGGATTCTGAAGCGACGGGCCAGACAGTCGCCCCCAAGCCCGACGACAAGCGCACCCCAGGGACGCGCGTCCGTCGAGCAAAACCCTAGTACACGTGCTCGTCCAGCAGCGCGAGCAGCTCCGCCTCGGTGACGCGCTTCTGCTCCATGGAGTCGCGGTCGCGGAGAGTGAAGGTGTCGCCGGCGCCTTCGATGGTCTCGAAGTCAATGGTCACGCACCACGGAGTACCGATCTCATCCTGGCGACGGTAGCGGCGGCCGATGGCGCCGGCTTCGTCGTAGAACACGGCGTAGCGGCGCTGCAGCTTCTGGTAGAGGGCCTTGGCGCGGTCGGTGAGTGCTTCCTTGTTCTTGAGCAGCGGGAGCACGGCCACCTTGACCGGGGCGATCCGCGGGCTGAGGCGCAGCACGGTGCGGGTCTCGGTCTTGCCCTTGTCGTCGGTGACCTGCTCCTCCGCGTAGGCGGCGGCGAGCACGGCGAGGAAGATGCGGTCGACGCCGACGGCCGGCTCGATGACGTGGGGGACGAACTTCTTCTTGGTCTCCTCGTCGAAGATCTCCTGCGGCTTGCCGGAGGCGTTGGCGTGCTGGGTGAGGTCGTAGTTGCCGCGGGCGGCGATGCCCCACAGCTCCTGCACGCCGAACGGATACTTGAACATGATGTCCGTCGTGCCGCGCGAGTAGAACGCGAGCTTGGCCTTCTCGTGGTCGTAGAGCGAGAGGTGCGACTCGGGCAGGCCGATCGACACGAGCCAGTCCCAGCACCACTGGATCCAGTCCTTGTGCGCCTGCTCCCAGTCGGCGTCCTCGTGGATGAAGTATTCCATCTCCATCTGCTCGAACTCGCGGGAGCGGAAGATGAAGTTGCGCGGGGTGATTTCGTTGCGGAACGACTTGCCGATCTGGGCGATGCCGAAGGGCAGCTTCACGCGGCCGGTGTCGACCACGTTCTTGAAGTCGACGAACATGCCCTGGGCCGTCTCGGGCCGCAGGTAGGAGATCGACGATCCGTCGCGCAGCGCGCCGACGTGGGTCTCGAACATCATGTTGAACGCGCGCGGCGGGGTGAGGCTGCCGGGCTGGCCGGTGGCGGGCGAGGGGATGAGCGGGATCTGCTCGGCCGTGGCCTCGGTGAATTCCCGCGGCTCGACCGGGGCGAGCGTGCCCTGGATGGCCTGCTTGCGCTTGAAGCTCTCGGCGGCGGTCTGCAGCGCGCCGGCGGTGTCGTCGGACTCGAGGGCGGAGACGTAGCCCTTGGTCTCACCGTCGATCACCACGGCGGCGAAGAACAGCTGGTCGGCGCGAAAGCGTTGCTTGGACTCCTTGCAGTCGACGAGCGGGTCGGTGAAGCCGTCGACGTGGCCCGAGGCCTGCCAGACCTTGGGATGCATGATGATGGAGGTCTCGACGCCCACGACGTCGTCGCGGCGGCGCACCATGTCGTTCCACCAGCAGTCGCGTATGTTCTTCTTGAGCTCGATGCCGAGTGGGCCGAAGTCGAAGAAGCCGTTGTAGCCGCCGTAGATCTCGGACGACGGGAACACGAAGCCGCGGCGTTTCGCGAGCGAAACGATGGCTTCCATGAGGTTGGCGGACTCGGCAGGCGTGGACATAAGAGGACCATCATTAGCGAACCTCGCGTCCGGCGCTCAAACCTCAAATTCGGCTATGCCGTCAGCCTGAATTGTCCAACCACGGATGGACAGGGATACACACGGATAGGGCAGTCGGGAACGGATTGATCTGTGTTCATCCGTGTCCATCCGTGGTTTTGAATTCCGCGGTTGCGGCAGGGGGCGGAGGCGGTGACGGTGGGCGTTCGGTTTCGTCCCATGAAGGTTTCGTTCACCCAAAAGGAATTCACCCGGCTCCTCGAGCTGGTCTACCTCGGCATGCGCACGGTCATGGCGCGGCAGGGGGGCGACTCGCCGCACTTCGAGCGCTACGCGGAGGTGGAGCAGAAGATCCTTGGACTGGCCGAGGTGTTTGGCTGCGACGACCTGGTTGACGTCGGTCCCGACGGCAAGCGGGTACCGGCGGCGAAGTTCGAGGAGGACGAGCGCCTGCGCAAGATCGCGGGCGAATCCGACAACGACATCTTCTGGCACGAGCTGGTGGCCCGCCTGGCCGACCGGGACCTGGCCGTCGAGCAGACCCAGGCGACGCTGGCGGATACGGGGGCACCGCCGATCAACGCGGATGCGCGTTTGAAGGAGCTGGAGGAGGCTTACTGGGCGGAGTTTGAGAAGCACGACCTGGCCAAGATCCTCCTGCTGCGCGGCGGGCGCGGATAGGCGGGGGGCTGTGCCGCCCGATCGTTTCCGGTCTTTTTCAGGGACCGTTTGAAAACTGGCCGGGCTTATGCTCAGGATGGGGCATGGCTGACACGGAGAACATCCTCGTGCCATTGCCGGGTTTCACGTTGCCACGTGATTTGCCGTGGCGGACCCGGTTCGTCGACATCGTCGAGGCACATTCGGAAGGTGAAACCGGGCGGGCTCCCTACGAACCGCCCCGTTTTTTTGGCTACTACCTCTGCGGCGATGATTTCGTCGCGGTGGCCGGCCCGTGGGCGATCGGCGTCGTGGAGACCACGGCGCTCGAACGTCTCCCGGACATGATCGATGTGCTCACCGGCTCGCGCTTCCCGATGACGTGCGACCCCGAGGACGATCCGGAATTCATGCTGGTGCACGACCGCTACGACGGCGCCTGCTGGCTGTGGCGTTACCCGTTCGCCCAACGTTTTCTGGAGGCGGAAGAGGCCTTGCTGCACGACGACGCCGGTTGACCCACCGGCCCCCGCCCGGGGCATTGCGGGCTTGCGTGCGACCGAGCGGCCGGTTTGAGTCCGCGGTCTGGCCGTCAACTCCCTTACCCCATGAATACAATGATTTTGACCAACCTCGAGACGGTCCCGGGACGCCGGATTGTCGAACACTATGGCCTCGTTTCCGGCAGTACGGTGCGGGCCAAGCATGTCGGTCGCGACATCGCGGCCAGCTTCAAGAACCTGGTGGGCGGCGAGCTCAAGGGTTACACGGAGCTCCTGTCCGAATCGCGCAACGAGGCCACCCGACGCATGGGGGAACAGGCAATCGCCCTGGGCGCCAACGCGGTGGTCAACATCCGATTCTCCACTTCTTCGGTCGCGCAGGGCGCCTCCGAACTCTACGTCTACGGCACGGCCGTGCGAGTCGAGTAAGGCGGAAGCATCCCCATGAGTAACTCCACCGAGCCGAGTCTGTGGATGCTGGTGTTGCCACTGGTCATTTACTCGCTGCCGTTTGTGGCGCTGGTGTTCTGCGGCTTCATCGGCGGCTTCGTCGAGCGGCGGCACTACGCTTCGATCCGGTTGCGGGAGCAGACCGGACCGCGCATTCCGCTCGTGCCGGTGCGCACCTGGGATCCGAGCCGGACGATCGTGGAATCGCGGTTGGTGAGCGCGTCCGTCGTGGTGTCGTTGGATCACTTCAAGCGTTTCCTGGCGCGGCTGCGCAACATCTTCGGTGGGCGCGTGCGCGCCTACGAGAGTCTGCTCGACCGGGCCCGACGCGAAGCCTTGCTGCGATTGCAGGCCGAATGTCCCGGGGCCGACATCATTCTCAACCTGCGCATCGAGACCTCCAGTATCGCCAACACCAAGGGCAAACAGGGGGCGGGCGGTGTCGAGGTGCTGGCCTACGGCACGATGGTCCGTTACGCCTCGCCGGAGGCGACTCCGCCGCCGGTGCCCATGGCGACAGCCGCGGCGTGAGTGGCCTGGGCATTGCCGCTGAGCGATGAAATTTGTGCGACGCGAAATGGGCGAAGCCGCGGAAGTCAGTGCCGGCGGCGGCGAACGCGGCATGCTGCGCGAACTGGCGACGCTGACAGGTGCGGCGCTGACACTCGCGGTGGTCGTCTATTTTGGCGTGGCATGGGTGGTCGAGTGGACGCTGCCGCTGATTTCGGTGGAGCGCGAAATGAGTTGGTTCGAAGACTTTCCGGTCGCCGCCATGGAGGCGGCGCCGACCAACGAACGGGCGGAGCAACGGGAGTTTGCCCGGGCCACCCTTGCGAAACTGGCAGTGCAATCGGGTGTGCCCGCAGTGGCGTGGCGGTTGGAACTGTCCCCCGACGGGACGGCGAACGCCTACGCGCTGCCGGGGGGCACGATTGTGGTGACCACGGGGCTCATGGACGTGGTCGGCGACGACGAAATCGCGCTGGCGTTCGTGCTGGGTCACGAACTCGGCCACTTCGTGCAGCGCGATCATTTGCGGGGGATCGGGCGCAGTATCGGGCGCACGTTGGTCTGGACGCTGATCTTTGGCGGAGCGGGCGGCACCGATCTGTTTTCGCAGCGAGCCGATCAATTGCTCGAACTCGGCTATTCGCGGCGGCAGGAGAGCGGTGCCGACGAGTGGGGGGTGCGGCTGGTGATGGCGACGTATGGTTCGATCGAAGGCAGTGAGCGTTTGTTTGAATGGTTGGCCGAGCGCGAGCGTTTGCCAGCCTGGACCACCCTGTTGTCGTCCCATCCGGCTTCAGCCAATCGGATTGAACAACTCCGCTGGTATGCGGGGCAGTTGTCCGCCGAGCCGTCGAAGTAGTCTCCCCCGGCGGCGGTTGTCCCCGCCGCGCCGGTGAGCAAACACCGGGCGGGCGGGGGTGGGATGCAACCAGCGCCGTTGCGCAGGCGGGAAAGGGAGCGGACGTTTCCGACCGCGCGACAGACTCACGGTTTGGCAGCGACGTCCCTACCGGCGCTTGAGCGGTTCGGTGTGGTGATGTTGCACCGACGCAGGCGCCGACTGACTGCCTTGCCAGGAGATGCGCGTGGTCGTCTCGGCCGGTCGGCGCGGGCCGCGGATTTCCCACGATGGCAACGTGAGCGAGATCTCGGTGGGTCGGTAGTCTTCGAGCAGACGAAAGGAGGGACGAAAGAATTTCATGACAGCGGTGATTCGAAAAAGCGTGAAACCGGACGGAAGGGGACGCGCCGCTCAGGCGAGCAGCGCGTCCCAGAGAGAGAGCACATCGAGGTCGGCCCGGAGTTTTTCCTCACCGGCGGCCCGCAATTGGCGGGCGCGCTCGCGGGAAACACCGAGTTCGGCGCCGATGACATCGAGCGTGACATCGTCGAGATGGTAGCGCCTGACCGCGTGAGCCTGTTTGGGCGGCAGCCGGTCAAGCGCATCAATCAAGCGCGACAACGTGTCCTCCTGCTCGGCGCGGGAGGCCGGGCAGACGGCGTCGGGATCGGCGAAGTGTTCGGTGAGCTGCGGGGAACCCTCTTCCTCGGCCGCCAGATCCGACTGGGCGGTGACGATGTCGGCGGGCGAGAGTTCGGTCGCACGCACGAGATCACCGACCGTCGGCGCCCGGCCGAGCAGGTGGGTCAGTTCGTGGGTGGCGTTGGCCACGGCGCGCAGCCGCTCGCGCCGCCGCCGGGCGAGCGGATCGAGCCGGCGCAGTTCGTCGAGCATGGCGCCGCGGACCCGCACGAAGCAATAGGCACGGGTTTCGGCGTCGGTGCCGTCGAAGCGCCGGGTGGCATGCACGAGGGCGACCCGACCGGCCGAGCGCAGGTCATCGCGGTCAACGTGGGCCGGCAGCCGGGGAGTCAGACCGGCCAGCGCCCGGTCGACCAGATCGAGCAAGTCGGTCAAGTCCGGGTTGGCGGATTGATCGGCGGAACAGAGGGTGCTTGGTGTTATCATGGCGAAACGCCCGCCGGTTTGGGGTTTTTCGAGAACCAAGGGGGGCTCTCGACCGGAGGTGCGTTTCGCGGGCAAAAAAACCCACTTCCGGGGGGAAGTGGGCGGTGCGGGCGAGATAGGACTCGTTGCTAGATTACACCACTTCCCAGGTTTTCACGGCCGTGCACGGCGCGGTTGCCGGTGCCAATGGACCACAGGTCGCCACGGACGGTACGGACCTTGCGGAGCATGGAGGCAGCCTGAACCGCCGGGCACATGACGACCGCAAGTCCGATAAGTTTGTAGTCGGATACGTTGCGGATCATGGTTGCGAGTGGGCGGTTGAGGGGGAGTGGATTATGGTGGTCGCAGGGGTTACGGACGGGGCCGCGCTGCGATCAAGGGGAGAAATGAAAAAAAATTCGGAAAACGGAAAGGCTGAAAAATCGGAAAGTGGGAGCCGTCGTTATATACTGGCTCGGACCTTGGCGCGGGCGGGGCAGGATTTACCGTCGAACCACGTGCCCTCGACATAGGTGGTGGTGGGGATCTCGGGCACACCGTATTTGTGGTGGTGGAGCTGGCCGGCGAGCACCTCGACCGCCAAGGCGCCGACGGTGGCGTGGTTCTGCCGCACGCCGGCAGTGGTGCCGGAGTCGTCCTCAAGGAAGAGGTCGACGAAGGCCACGTCACGCGGCACGCGCAGCTTCAGGTCGCTACAGGCCCGGGCCACGAAGGAGCGTTTGCTGATGATCACCTCGGGTCGGTGGGCTTCATACCAGGCGGCAAAGGCGGCGGTGGACACGGCGACGTCCTCCTTGCTCTCCGCCATCCAGGCGTCGACCGGCTCGGCCTCGGGAAAGACCAGCATCGGCACCTGGTCACCGGCGGCGAGCCGCGACTGCTCGGCGAGGAAGCCGGCCGTCCAGAGATGGTCGACGCTGTGGTCCCAGCCGCGGTGCATGATGCAGCCGATCCGCCGGTAGCCGCGTTCGATGACCTTGCGCATCGCCAGCCGGATGATGCTGCACTGGTCGTTGGTGACGTTGTGCAGGTCGGGCTCGTGGGGGAAGTGGTCGATCTTGACCGCGGAAAACACGGACCAGTCGAAGTGCAGGGCGACGTCGGCCTCGCGGCGGTGCGAGGCGATGATGAGGCCGGTGATGCCACGCGTCTGCAGGATCCTGCTCATGCGGGTATGGGTGAGGCCCGGTTCGCCCATCCAGAAATGTTCGAGCTTGAAGCCGAGCTCGGTGGCCTTGGCGGCGGCGCCGGCGTGGAACTCCGGGTGAGCGGTGACCTTTTGCCAGCCGAGGCGCGTGCTCCAGTTGGTCAGGTAGGCGAGGGTGGGCGGGTTGCGCCGTTCCATCACCTTGCCGCGATAGGCGACCAGCGCCTGCAGCACCGGGTCGGGCTGGTAACCCATTTCCTTGGCCAGCCGCTGGATCCGCGTGCGGGTCCTGGCCGGCAGGCGCGGGTGGTTGCGCAGGGCCAGCGAGACCGTGGTGACATGCACGCCGGCGCGGGCGGCGATGTCGGCCAGGGTGACGCGGCGGGCGGAACTCATGGGAGGGGAGGGGCGATAAGGGGGCGAAAACCGGCGGGGGGCCCAGTCGGGTCGCTGGCGAGCTATACGACGAGCCTGCAGTCAGTCAAATGTTAGCGCAGAGGCCTATTTGTGCGGATATCCACCTCGCGGGTTGATTTTTTTACTTTTGGCCGCGCAAATATCCGGCTCCCCAACCCATGAAGTCCCGACATTTTCCCGGAATCCCGGTCATCCCTTACGAGGGTACCGGCACTGACAACCCGCTGGCGTTCCGCCACTACAATCCCGAGGAGGTCTTTGACGGCGTCTCCTTGAAGGACCACATGCGGTTCTCCATCGCCTACTGGCATGCCTTCCGCGGCGAGGGCGTGGACATCTTCGGCGCCGGCACCATCAAGCGCCCGTGGGAGTCCGGCAAGGATGCGGTCTCTGTCGCCAAGAAGCGCATGGATGCGGCCTTCGAGTTCTTCCAAAAGATCCAGGCGCCCTTCTGGTGCTTCCACGACCGCGACATCGCGCCGGAGGGCAGCACGCTCAAGCAGTCGAACAAGAACCTCGACGCCGTGGTCGCTCACGCAAAGCAGCTGCAGAAGGCCACCGGCATCAAGCTCCTCTGGGGCACGGCCAACCTCTTCAGCAACCCGCGCTACATGTGCGGCGCCGCCACCAATCCCGACGCCCACGTCTTCGCCTACGCCGCCGCGCAGGTGAAGAAGGCGCTCGACGTGACCAAGGAACTCGGCGGCGAGAACTACGTCTTCTGGGGCGGCCGCGAGGGTTACGAGACCCTGCTCAACACCGACCTCAAGCGCGAGCAGGACCACCTCGCCCGCTTCATGCACATGGCGGTCGACTACGCGAAGTCCATCGGCTTCGGCGGCCAGTTCCTCATCGAGCCCAAGCCGAAGGAGCCGACCAAGCACCAGTATGACTTCGACGTCGCCAGCGGCATCGCCTTCCTGCGGACCTACAAGCTGGACAAGTACTTCAAGTTCAACATCGAGACCAACCACGCGACCCTCGCCGGCCACACCTTCAACCACGAGATTGAGGTTGCGGCCGCCGCCAACATGGTCGGCTCGATCGACGCCAACACCGGCGACCTGCTGCTGGGCTGGGACACCGACCAGTTCAACACCGACGTGAAGGAGCTCACCCTCGCGATGGTCTCCATCCTGCGCGCCGGCGGCCTCGGCACCGGCGGTTTCAACTTCGACGCCAAGCTGCGCCGTCCGTCCATCGATACGAAGGACCTGTTCTACGCCCACATCGGCGGCATGGATGCCTACGCGCTGGCCTTCAAGATCGCCCGCCGTATCCTCGCCGAGGGCAAGTTCACCGAGAACGTGAAGGCCCGCTACGCCACCTTCAACGTCGGCTTCGGCCGCGACATCGAGAAGAAGAAGATCGGCTTCAAGGAGCTGGAGAAGATCGCCTTCAAGCTTGGCGAACCGAAGCCCGTCTCGGGCAAGCAGGAATACCTCGAGAACCTCCTCAACACTTACCTGCACGGTTGAGGAACCTGATTTGACGAGGGGCGTCCCAAGCGGACGCCCCTTTTTTCATTTTACCCCCGGTCGCGGCTGCCCTCGAATCCCGCACCACCTGACCCCGCATCCCCCCAACCCCATGAGTGAATCCGCTACCAATGTGAAACTCTCCTTCCGGGAGAAGGCTGGCTACAGCCTCGGCGACGCCTCGGCGAACTTCGTGTTCCAGATGTTCATCGTCTTCCCGACGGCGTTCTACGTCGACACCATCGGGATCTCGGCCGCCGCCATGGGCGCCATGCTGCTGTGGGTGCGGTTGTCCGACGCGGTGACCGACCCGCTCATGGGCATCATCTGCGACCGCACGAAACACCGGTGGGGCAAGTTCCGCCCGTGGCTGCTGTGGTCCGCCATCCCCTTCGCCCTGCTGTTCTGGCTGACCTTCACGGTGCCCAGCGGCCTGAGCGGGGGCAGCAAGCTCTTCTACGTCGTGGTCACCTACACGGTGCTGATGATGGCCTACACGATGAACAACGTGCCGTATGCCTCGCTCAACGGCGTGATGACCTCCAACAGCGGCGAGCGCACGGCATTGTCGTCCTACCGCTTCGTCGCCGCCATGTCGGCGTCGTTCATCGTGCAGGGGCTCACGCTGCCGTTCGTGACCAAGTTCGGCAACGGCGAGACCAACGACCCGACCGGCTGGTCGATCACCGTCGGCATCTACGCCGCTATCTCGGTCGTGTTCTTCGTCATCACCTTCTTCACCGTGAAGGAGCGCGTCCAGCCGCCCGCCGGCCAGAAGGCCGATGTGAAAAAGGACATCAAGGACGCCTTCACCAGCCGGCCGTGGCTGGCGATGTTCGGCATGGTGATGTTCGTGTTCATCACCCTCTCGCTGCGCGGCAACGCCAACTACGTCTTCATCACCCGCTACATTGATTCCGAGGCGCTGCGCGCCTTCGTGGAAAACATGGGCCTGACCGCCACCGCCGCGCAGGTCGAGAACCCCTCGCTGGGCTTCAAGATCCTCAACGCGTTCGGCATGATTGTCACGCCGGGCAAGACCCCCTCCGCCGTCGGGTTCAGCGTCATCAGCATGACCAGCACGCTGGTGCAGATCTTCGGCGTCATCGCGGCCAAGCCGCTCGCCGACCGCTTCGGCAAGAAGCTGGTGTTCACCGTCGGTCTCGCCGGCACGGCGTTCTTCCAATGCCTCTACATCACGGTCGGCCCCGGCGATGTCACCCAGCTCTACACCTTGGCCATCCTCGCCCAGCTCTGCTACGGCCCGACCATCCCGCTGCTGTGGGCCATGATCGCCGACTGCGCCGACTGGGGTGAGTGGAAGAGCAACCGTCGCTCCACCGGCTTCGTGTTCTCCGGCATCGTCTTTGCCCTGAAGGCCGGCCTGGGCTTCGGCGGCGCCATTGCCGGTGCCATGCTCGCCGCCTACGGTTACTCGGCCGAGACGGCCAATGATCCCGAGGTGCTGCAGGGCGTGAAGATCATGGTCAGCCTGATCTCCGGCGGCTTCTTCTTCGCCGGCGTCGTTTGCATGCTCTTCTACCCGATCACCAAACACGTCGCCCTGCAGATGAGCGACGAACTCGAAGCCCGTCGCCAGCAGGCGGCCGCCGGCTGACCCCGCTTGCCTTATGAAATCCCGCTGGTTCGCCCTCGCCCTCGGTTGCCTCGCCGCCTCGGTGGCGGGGGCCGAGGATGGTTATCGCCTTTGGCTGCGCTACGACGAAGTCGCCGACCGTGACGCCCGCAATGCCTACCGCGACGCGGTCCATGCGGTCGTGCTGGAAACCCCCACGGGAGAGGAGACCCCGATCATCGCCTCGGCCCGGGCCGAACTGGAGCGTGCCCTCGGTAGCCTGCTCGAGCGCGACGTCACCGTCTACCTCGCCGCCCGCAAGACCACGATCGACGGCCTCGGGCCCGATGGCTACGTGCTGAGCAACGTCACCGCCCGCGGCGAAGCCGCCGTGCGCATTGCCGCCAACGCCGACACCGGCGCGCTTTACGGTGCGTTCGGCCTGCTGCGGCTGATCCAAAGCGGTGAAGCGATCGACGACCTCGCCGTCACTTCGGCGCCGAAGATCGACCGCCGTCTCCTCAACCACTGGGACAACCTCAACCGCTTCGTCGAGCGCGGCTACGCCGGCTTCTCGTTGTGGGAGTGGGCCTACCTGCCCGAGGTGAAGGTCCAGCGCTACACCGACTACGCCCGCGCACTGGCCTCCATCGGCCTCAACGGCACCGTCATCAACAACGTCAACGCCAACGCGCTCATCCTCACGCCGACCTACCTGGAGAAGGTGGCCGGCCTGGCCGACGCCTTCCGGCCGTGGGGCGTGCGGCTTTACCTGACCGCCCGGTTCAGTGCGCCGATGGAGATCGGCGGCCTCGCCACCGCCGACCCGCTCGACCCGGCCGTGCAGGCCTGGTGGGACGCCAAGGTGGCGGAGATCTACGAGTACATTCCCGACTTCGGCGGCTTCCTCGTGAAGGCCAACTCCGAGGGCCAGCCCGGTCCGCATGACTTTGGCCGCGACCATGCCGACGGCGCCAACATGCTGGCCCGGCCGCTCGCCGCCGCCGGCCGCGACGGCATCGTGATGTGGCGCGCCTTCGTCTACGCCGCGGACGACCAGACCGATCGCGTCAAGCAGGCCTACAACCAATTCGTGCCGCTCGACGGCAAGTTCGCCGACAACGTGATCGTGCAGATCAAGAACGGTCCACTCGACTTCATGCCGCGTGAACCGTTCAGCCCGTTGTTTGGCGCCATGCCGCACACCAGCGAGATGCTGGAGCTGCAGATCACGCAGGAATACCTCGGCCAGTCCGTCCAGCTCGCCTACCTCGCCCCGATGTGGAAGGAGGTCCTCGACCAGGACACCTTCACCGAAGGCCCCGGTTCCACCGTGGGCCGCGTGGTCGACGGCAGCCTTGATGGCCGCACCTTCACCGCCATCGCCGGCGTGGCCAACACCGGCACCGACATCAACTGGACCGGTCACCCGCTGGCCCAGTCCAACTGGTATGCCTACGGCCGCCTCGCCTGGGACCACACCCTCACGTCCGAGCAGATCGCCCGTGAATGGACGCAGCTCACGTTTGATGCCGACGACGCGGCGACCGACACCATTGTCGACCTGCTGATGGGTTCGCGTGAAACCGTCGTGAACTACTCCAACCCGCTCGGCCTGCACCACATCATGGCCACCGGCCACCACTACGGCCCTGGCCCGTGGGTGGGCAACCTGGGACGTGCCGACTGGAACCCGACCTACTACCATCAGGCCGACGAAAATGGCCTCGGCGCCGACCGCGTCGCCACCGGCAGCAATGCCATCGAGCAATACGCGCCCGAGCTGCAGGCGGAGTGGGGCAACCTCGCCACCGTGCCGGACGAACTGCTGCTGTGGTTCCATCACGTGCCGTGGGACTACGAAATGAAGTCCGGCCGCACGCTCTGGGATGAACTCGCGCTGCGCTACCAGCAGGGCGTCGACGAAGTCCGCGCCATGCAGGCGACCTGGGACAGCCTCGAGGGCGAGATCGACCGCGACCGCTGGGAGGCAACCCGCCAACGGCTCGCCCTGCAGGAAAAGGACGCCCGCGAATGGCGCGACTCGTGCCTGCTCTATTTCCAGACGTTCTCGCACCGCCCGCTCCCGGCCGGGGTCGAGCCGCCCGAGCATGACCTCGAGCACTACATGAACGTCCGCCTCCGTTATTCCCCCGGTCACCCGGGTGACTACTGATGAAAGCGCTCATCGGATTCCTGCTGCTGGCGGTCATCGCCGCAGCGGAACCGGTGAAATCTGCCTGGGCCGAATACGTCGGTTCCGTCGAGGCCGACGAGGTGCGGTGGCGGGATCGCTTCGGACGCCAGGAGCTCAACCCCCGCTGGGAACTGCTGAAGCCGCCCACCGCAAAATGGTGGAGTACCGGCTGGGGACTGGAGTTGGAACCGGTTTCGAAGGGGTTTGGCAGCGAAACGGAACTGGCGTTTGTCGGCTACCGCATCGGGCACCGGCGGTTCACCTTCACTGTACAGGTGGAAGTGCCTCGCGACTCCAGGCTGAAGATGGGACTGGTATTGTTCGACAAAGCAGGAAACAGCCATCGCTTTGCCGTCTGGCGAGGGCCACGAGGTGGGATCGAATTCGTACAGAAATCGTCTTCTTCCGGACCGGCGGCTCATTGGGAAACCGAAACGGCTTTACCGGTATTATCCGTATTGAGCTATAGCTCTGAGGGGCACAAACCGCCGGAAAAGGTTTGGTTGCGGATGGAGGCAGATGAGAACCACTACGAGTTCTCCTATTCGGCAAATCAAGGGGAGACCTGGATCGAATTGGAGCGGGGCCGCGCTACGCGGGAGACCGGGATGTTGAACCCGCTGGGTGGGATGGTCGGACCATTTGTCGAACGCAGCTACTGAACGACTCTGCCTACGGCACCTCGTAGACCTCGACGAGCACGTTGCCGGTGGTCTCGCCGAGGCCGATGGCCTGGGCGGTATAGAGGCCGGGCATGAGGGTGACGAGCATGGCGGCGTCGCGACCGCCGGAGGGAAGTGCGAAGGCGCCGACGGCGGCGGCGGCGCTGGCGATCCCGCCGGCGTTGGTCGCATCGCCCCAATCGTCGTTGCGCAGGATGACGGTATCGCCGCTGAAGAGACTGAGGATGGGGTTGTCGAGTCGACCGGGCACGCCGAGGTTGCCCAAAGCGGGGCCCACCGCGCGGATCAGCACGGTCATGGCCTGGTCGCCGCTGATGACGAAACCGGGGGTCAGGATGCCGGTGCCGGTGCGGGTGTCGCCGCGGGCCGACAGGTTGGTCAGCCGCGAGGTGGCGGCGTCGCCGGCATAGAGTTCGCAGAGCACGATGCCGCCGGCGTCGGGTGAGGTGGAAGCCAGCACGGCCGTGTGCGGCTCCAGGGTGAAGGTCGCGAGCACGGCGGCATCAAGACTGGCATCGAGCAGGGGGAACGCGCCGCGGGCGTTGCTGGCGGCGGTGAGGGCGGCGGCATTGGCCTGGTCGCCCCAATTGTCGTTGGCCACGTCAACCGTGGTGCCGGTGTAGAGGGTGAGCTGCGGGTCGTCCATCGCGTCGGTTACCCCCAGTGGTCGCAGGGTCGGGCCGACGGCGCGGATGAGCAGTTCGCGCGGGGCGGAGCCCGCCAACACGAATCCGGTGGTGAGCAGGTCGGTGCCGCTCAGCGGGGCCCGCACGGACAGGTTGGCCAGCTGGGCCGGCGGGCCGCTGCCGAGGCTGACGGCGGCGGCGGCGCTGACGGCGGTGCCGATGTCGTTGGTGACTTCGACATGATAGGTGCCGCGGTCGGCGGTGCTGACGTTGGTGAGGTCAATCCGGTCGCTGGTAGCACCTGCCACGGGCGTGCCGTCATGAAACCATTGATACGTCACCGGAGTGGCGGTCTCGGACGTCACCCACAGACTGCCGGACTGGCCGGCGGCCAGCGTGAGCGGGCGCGGTGGACTCGTGATGACCGGAGGAGTCGCGGGGGTGAACTGCCACCAATTGAAATTGAAGAGCGAGGTGCCTGCGCCGGTGACGGTGAGGTAGAGATCACGGGTGCCGGTGGCGCCGGTGACATCGGCCGTGAGGGTGGTCCAGGTCTGGGCGCCGCCGGTGGCGCTGACGGTGAGGCTGCCGATGACCGGCCCGTCGGGTCGGTCGAGCCGGAGCGTGAGGCTGCCGCCGCCGCCTGGGCTGGCGACCCGGGCGTCGAACCGGCCGGCGCCGCCGCTGCCAAAGGCCACGTCGCGCACGCGGATCCAGTCGCCGTCCTCGAGCGCGGTCACGTTCATGCCGCCCTCGTCGCAGGGCTCGGTCTCGATGCCGGCCTGGCCGCCGGTGGTCTCGGCCTCCACGCGGACGTAGGGATTCAGCGGGCGCTGCGGCACCACGCCGTCGGTGGTGTAGGTGACCGGCGTGATCGTGTTGTCGGCGCGGTGCACGAGGGCCTCGACCCCGAGGTTGCGCTTGTAGACGGGGTTGATACCGGCGGCGCGGGACACGACCCGGTTGTGGTAGACCTCATACCACACGCCGTTCAGCTGGAAGGTGGCGGCGTGGTTGTTGTTGTTGTTCTCCGGCGGCTGGGCGGCGAGGACGCCGCGGTAGCTGAAGGGACCGAGCGGATGGCGGGCGGTGAGGTAGTCGATGCGCAGGCCGGCTGACGGCAGCGTGGAGTAGGACAGGTAGTAGAGGTCATCGCGGCGATGCAGCCAGGCGGCCTCGAAGAAGTTCGGCACGGTCACGGGAACGGCGGCGCCGTCCACGCTGATCATGTCCTCATTGAGCCGGATGATGCGCAGGTTGGTTTCCCCGTTGCCGCCGAAGTAGAGGTAGGCCTGGCCGTCGTCGTCGATGAACACGGCCGGATCAAAGATCCAGATGTTGTCGGCCGGCAGCACGCCGGGCGTGGCGGCGTTGATCAACGGCCGGCCGAGCGGATCAATGAACGGGCCGGTGGGGCGGTCACTGACGGCCACGCCGATGTTCGAGGCGTTGTTGGCGAAATAGAGATAGAACTTGCCGTTGCGGGCGATGGCGGCGGGCGCCCAGGTATCAACGGCCCAGGAGGCGGCGCCGGGCACGCGGATGACCTCGCCGTGGTCGGTCCAGTTCTTGAGGTCACTGCTGGAGACGCACACCAGCGAGTCCATGGTGTAACCGCCGGCCTCGGGATTGTCGTCGTCGTTGGAGCAGTAGATGTAGACGCGGCCGGCGTGCACCATGGCCGCGGGGTCGGCGAGGTAGCGATGGGAGACGATGGGGTAGTCGGCGGCGAGGGGGCTCAGGCCGGCGACCAGCCCCAGCAGCAGCGTGCGGAGGGCGGGGAGGGGTAACACGGTGACGACAGCATGAGTCCCGCGTCCCGCCGCCACCAACCGGCGGCTTACCTGACCGTTAGTTGCGGCCGCCCATCAGGCCACCGAGGCCCTGCATGAGGCCGCCCATGTTGAAGGGCTGATAACCCTCTGGCACGGTGAACAGCGAGTCGGGCAGGGACATGGGCTTCACCGCGGTGACCTCCCAGCGCAAGCGTTCGCGGCTGCGCTGATCGAGGGCCACGAGCCGCATGGGGAAAAAGTCCCCGGAAATGGCGGACTCCCAGCCGGCCTTGGCCGCGCCGCCGCCCTGCATGGGGTTGCCCTTGGGCATACTGACAAACTGGCCGAGCTGGTCGGTGGCCCAGATTTCGACGGTGCCCTCGTTGTCGTCGTAGAGGTATTTGGTGCAGGTGTAGCCGAGGATCTCGGTGATCTCGTCGGTCTTTTTCAGCTCACCGGCCTTCGTCGTCTGGCTCGCCACGGCGTTCGCGGTGGTGTCGAACGGGATCTCCATGTAGGCCCTCATCTGCGGGATGAGGGTGAGGATCTTGCCCTCCTCCAGGTTCACAATGGCGGCGGATTCGCCCATGCCGGGCACCGGCATGACGATGCGCAGGTGGTTGGCCTTGGTCTGGTAGCTGACATTGAAGGACTAGCGGCCCTCGGTCATCTTCATGTCGATCTGGCCTTCGAAGGTCGCGGCGGTGAGGGCGAGCGGGGCGAGCAGCAGGCTCAGCCCGCGGAAAAAGGTCATGCGAAACGATTGCATAAGGCTGCCACTCAACGCGGGCCGCGGCGACGACGCAAGAGCACCCGCCGAACCCTGCGCACGTTTACGTAGGGCGCGTTCGTTCCACTGGATCCGCCATCGGAGCCGACAAAAAACCCGGTCGCACAGCGCGGGACCGGGTTTTGGGGGAACGGGTCGGATTGCCTTACGGCACGTCGCTGTTGCTGACGAAGGCGATCATTTTGCTATCGGGGGACCAGGAGGGCACGTTGATGGTGCCCTGGCCGCCGTACACGTAGGCGATGACCTTGGGCGGCGCGCTGCCGTCGAGGGGCACGAGACGCAGCATGGTGTGCTTGTAGTACGGGTGATCGGTCGCCGACACGACGTTGGCGTCGTAGGAGATGATCGTCATCCACTTGCCGTCGGGCGAGATGTGGGGGAACCAGTTTTGGTATTCGTCCTCGAAGACCTGCTGCTGCTCGGAGCCGTCCGGGCGCATGCGCCAGATCTGCATCCGCTCCTCGCTGCGGGTGGCGGTGGGGCGGGTGGAGTTGAAGTAGATCCACTCGCCGTTGGGGTGGAACTCGGCGCCGTCGTCAAGGGTGGGCACGTTGGTGACCTGGACCTCCTGCTTGGTGTCCACGTTGACCTTCCAGATGTCCCACTGGTTGTTCCGCTGGGCGGTGTAGACGATCCACTTCTTGTCGGGCGACCAGCCGTGGAGGTAGGAGTGACCCCAGGCTGCGCGGGTGATCTGTTCGGGGGCGTCGGAGCCGGTGGCGGGCATGATGTAGACCGTGGAGCTGCGCCGACCGTCTTCCGTGGAGAAATTGGACATGGCCAGCATCTCGCCATCGAACGTGAGCACGTGATCGTTGTTGTTGTCGGTCTGCGGGCCGGTGTTGAGGGTGGCCCAGCGGCGCGTGGCGAGGTCCAGGGTGCGAAGCTTGCCGCGGTCGGGACCGTTGCCGGAGACATTGACGATCAGTTTGAGGCCGTCGGGGGTCCAGTTGGGGGCTTCGAAGGCTTCGGCACTCTCGTAGAGCTGGGTGCGTTCGCCGGTGAACACGTCGAGAATTTCCAGGCGCGAGCCGAGGTAGTCGCGATAGGGACGGAAATCGATTGCGGGCGGCTTGATGATGCGCACGTCGGTGACTTCGATCTGCTCGACGATGTCGGCCCGGTGGGAGCAGAGGAAGAGGCCCACGTAGGCGACGTTGTCGACGTCGATGTCGGAGATCTCGATGGGTTCAAGCGGATCGCCGAAGTGGGCGGTTGAGAAGATGAAGGTGTTGCCGCGCCGCTCGAGCTGGATGACGTCCGGATACGGTTCGTTGTCAGGGAAGGACGGGTGTTCGATCTGGGCGGTCTCCCCGTTTTTCCGGGAGCGGTATTGAAGCGAAGTGAGGCCGGAGCCGTGGATGCAGGCATCGACGTAGGTGGAACCGGCGTCGAGATCGGAGCGAACCATCCAACCGGCCTTGCGGTGTCCGTCGGTCCCTTCGCCGATGAACTTGATCCGGGCGCGCAGGATGAAGTCGCCTTCCATTTGATTCCACGCGAACTGAAACTCGTCGCGTTCCGCCCAGATGTTGGTGCCTGCGGCGGACAGCGTGTAGGTTTGCGTCACCGGGTCGTAGCGCGTGGTGCCGGGGATAGCGGAATTACCGACGTCGCCGTGATGGGCGAACTGGCCGACGGCGGGGCCGTGGGCACGTTGGTTGGTGGCGGTGGGGGCGCCGGTGAGCAGGCCGGCGGAAGTGGCGAGGGCGCACATAAGCAGCAGGCAGGGGCGGAACAGGGAACGTTTCATGGTCTGGGGTGGAAAACGAAGCGGGCCGGGTCGGCCCGGGAGGGGGTGGGATACGACCAGCTCTGTGCCCCGCGGGCGACCGCCCCACCGTTTCACGTTAAGTGCCGCCCGGCGCGTCGAGGTCCTTGCAATACAGCAGGTCGGTGAGCCCGTAGCCACAGGCCTCGTAGAGGTGGCGGGAGACCGGATTTTGGGCGAAGACATGCAGTCCCAGCCGGGCGTAACCGAGGCGGCGGGCCTCGGCCTCGGCGAGCGCCATGACCTCGCGGCCGAGCCCCTGGCCGCGGTGCGCCGGCACGATCTCGATGTCGTAGAGCCAGCCGGTGCCGGGCTTGGTGTCACGACTAGCGGGCCCGACCCAGAACCAGCCGACCGTGTCGGCCGCACGGTCCGCGAAGACGACGCGGCGCACGGCGTTGCCGGTCGTGTGTTGCTCGGCGGTCAGCACGGAGGTCAAGCTCGCCTCGGCCTTCGCCTCGGCGCCGTCGGCCGCCCAGGTGCCGGCGTCGACCTTTTCGGCGGCGAAGACCTTGATGCTGTGTTCGCGCCAGAGGGCGTAGGATGCGTCGTCGAAGGGCAGGGCGGCCAGCGGCATGGCGGTAGGTTGCCTACAACGCCGCGATCGGCGAGCGGCAAGCGTCGCTGAGCCGGAAAATTGAACCGCTAGAAGCCGTCTCCCCCTTACGGAAGGAAGCGGCCACCCGGCGGGTGTTCAGGATGACGGCAGCGATCGCAGGTAGGCGATCACGGCCTTGGCTTCGTCATCCGACATCCGGAACCCCGGCATGGGCGGGAGCGGCATGGAGCCGTCGGGCCGCACGCCCTTGGTCAGCACGTGGAGCACGGTCGGGTCGTCCCGGCCGACGAGGCCGGCCACAGACGGAGCGGCGGGATTCCACGGCATTTCGACGAGGGGTTTGAAACCCAGTACGGCGCCCTGCATGACCTTGGCCGGATCGAGTTGTCCGTCCGGCAGGCGGGGCGTGTGGCAGTCGCCACACCCCACGACATCCTGGACAAGGTGACGTCCGCGCTCAATGAGCTCGGCCGACGACGGTTGGGTTTGGGCGGAAACGCAGACGGTGGCGAGAAGGCCACCCGCGGCAAACGATAGGAGAGTTTTAGTCTTCATGAGAAAACGTGGCCGCCGCATTTTCAGCCCCTGTGCCAGCGGTTGGTTGGATTTCTTAAGTTATTAATAATAAATTAAATAATGAATTAATACCTTCAGCCGAAAGACCTGGTCCGCCTCCTGTTTGGGACGCAGCCGTTCCACGGTTGGGACGCTGGCAACGCTGTACCCCGGGCCCAAAAAAAGCCGCGCCCCAAGTCGGGACGCGGCGAGATGAATCGGTCGGCTGCCGGGATCAGGCCTCGAGCTGCGGGCGCTTGGGTTCCGGCCAGTCCACGTGGTAGAACTTGCCGCGGGGCTGGTCGACGCGCTCGTAGGTGTGGGCGCCGAAGTAGTCGCGCTGGGCCTGGAGCAGGTTGGCCGGGAGGCGGGCGCTGCGGTAGCCGTCGTAGTAGGCCAGCGAGGAGGCGAAGGTCGGGGCCGGGATGCCGTGGGTGGCGGACAGGGCGACCACCTTGCGCCAGTTGTCCTGGGCGGCCTGGATGGTCTTGTTGAAGTAGGGGTCGAGCAGCAGGTTGGCCAACTGCTTGTCGCGGGCGAAGGCCTCGGTGATCTTCTGCAGGAAACCGGCGCGGATGATGCAGCCGCCCCGCCAGATCTGCGCGATCTCGCCGAAGTTGAGCTTCCACTTATACTCCTTCTGGGCCTCGCGCATGAGCTGGAAGCCCTGGGCGTAGGAGCAGATTTTGGAACAGTAGAGGGCGTCGCGAATGGCTTCGATGAGCGCCTTCTTGGAGCCCTTGTACTTGGCCTTCGGGCCCTTGAGCTTTTTCGACGCGGCGACGCGCTCCTCCTTGATGGCGGAGAGGCAGCGGGAGAAGACGGACTCGGCGATGGTCGGGGCGGCGACGCCCATGTCGAGGGCGTTGACGCTGGTCCACTTGCCGGTGCCCTTCTGGCCGGCGGTATCGAGGACGACGTCGACGAAGGCCTTGCGCGAGGCGGGGTCCTTCTGGCCGAGGATGTCGGCGGTGATCTCGATCAGGAAGGAGTCGAGGTTGCCGCGGTTCCACTCGGCGAAAATTTCACCCATCTCCTTGGGCTTGAGGCCGAGAATGCCCTTCATGAGGTCGTAGGCCTCACAGATCATCTGCATGTCGCCGTACTCGATGCCGTTGTGGACCATCTTCACGTAATGGCCGGCGCCGTTTTCGCCGATGTAGGCGGTGCAGGGCACGCCGCCCTTGACGGGCTGGCCGGGCTTAGCGCCCTCGAGGGGCTTGCCGGTGGTCTTGTCGACCTTGGCGGCGATGGCTTTCCAAATGGGGGCGAGCTCCTTGAACGCGGCCTTGTCACCGCCGGGCATGAGCGACGGGCCGAAGCGCGCGCCTTCCTCGCCGCCGGACACGCCGGAGCCAATGAAGCGCAGGCCCTTGGCCTTGAGGTCCTTTTCGCGGCGGATGGTGTCGGTCCAGAGCGCGTTGCCGCCGTCGATGATGATGTCCTGCGGGTCGAGCAGCGGGATGAGGCCGTCGATCACGGCGTCGGTGGCCTTGCCGGCCTGCACGAGGATGATGATCTTGCGCGGCTTGGCGAGTGAGGCGACGAAGGCCTCCAGGGTCGGGCTGCCGATCACGCCACCGGGGGTGTCCGGGTTGGCGGCGACGAACGCGTCGGTCTTCGCGGTCGTGCGATTGTAGACCGAGATTTGGAAGCCGTGGTCGGCGATATTGAGGGCGAGATTCTGACCCATCACGGCCAGGCCGATGAGTCCGATGTCGGAGTGTTCCTTGGGCATACGCGGCGGGCACCTTGCGTGACGGCCCGCGGAAAGACGAATCCGAAATCAGCGAACGTGGCTCATCTTTACGATGAGCGGGGCGGCGGGGGCGCAGGCGGCGTCAGGAGCCGCCGGTCCAGTCCGAGTAGGTCGGCTTGCTGGGCAGGAACGGCGCGATCTTGTTGATCATGGGCGTGAGCACCTGCGGCTCATTGCGTTCCCAGATCCACTGAAAGCCGATGGTCGAGATGAGCAGAAAGACGATCAGGGCGAGCACCATGCGGTTCATGCGGGCGGCGTGGCGGACCAGGAGCAACGCCACGGCGGCGGTCAGAATCACGAGGCCGCAGTTCACCCAGAAGCGGTAGGGCACCACCTGCAGCTTTTCGAGCGTGGTCTGCGCCAATAACAGCATGGGAACCAACATCCTTTATTATCTGAGGTTAGACGAGGACATTTCCTCAGCCCGAAGCAGTTTAACAAGCCTTTTGCATCTGCCTCCAGCGTTGCTTCCCCGAGAGAGGGTGTGACAACTTGCGCCATGGCCTCGGAGGTGCGCCCCCAGATGAAGAAGCCGAGTTTTGCGATCTCGGATCCGCTGCGGGTCTACCTGCGCGCGCATCGGCGCGAGCGTTCGCTGCCGGTGAGTTACGAGCGACTGAACGCGTTTGAGGAGGCCTGTCCGTTGCCCGATGCGAAGGGGCAGCCCACGCTGTGGGACAGCGTGATCTACAGCCGGCTGGAGATGAGCAGCCTGCACGACGACCTGAAGCGCGTTTACGCGCTCCTGCGCACGGACGGTGACCTGTCGGTGATGCAGCATCTCTACATTGACCGTATTGATTATTGTTCGTTCGGCAATTCCGCGCCTTTTCGCATCCGGATCGTCAACGCCTACAACGACAACGCCGACCACTTCTACATCAAGCGAGGGGATGCCTCGCGCATCTTCGGGCTCGAGCTGGAGCACCTCCTGTCGCCCAACCGGATGAACTACTTCACCTGGGGCAACACCCTGGTGGAGGACCACGTGGCCGGCATCCCGGGCAACGACTTCATCGAGCGCTGGCTGCACACCAATCCGCTCAGCCGGGTGCGCCTGGCCAAGGAGCTGGTGAAATTCAACGAGCGTTGTTTCGTCCGCCTGCTCGGCGACATGCGCAGCTACAACTTCGTGGTGGTGCTCACGCCGGACTTCGAAGGCACGCAGGTGCGCATCCGCGCGATGGACTTCGACCAGCAGACCTACGAGGGACGGCTGAATTTCTACCGGCCGCAGTTCTTCAAGGAGAACCGCGAGCTGGCCCTGTTCTGCTCGAAGCTGCTGCGGGTCGAGACGGCCCGCCAGTACGAGCGCGAGGAGCAGGTCGCCATCCTGCAGCGCGCGGCGATCACCGAGGAGCGGCTGGGCGAGCTGCTGGCGGCGATGACCGCGACCCGCCTCGCCCCGCCCGAGCACCTGGCCGAACTGCGCGAAGGCCTCGCCGAGCACTTCAAGCGCGACGCCTACCGCGCCTGCAACTCCATGGGCGAGCTGGTGGCGCAGAATCTGGAATCGATCCGGATGGAGGTGAGCTCCGGTCACCCGATCCGGGGGGACTGAGGCGTAGGCGCGACCGCGCCGGGACCGGTCACGGCGCCTCGCTGACAAGTCGGGTCCGTGCCTGATGCTCGACCTCGGCGGCCTGGGTGAGGGCGGCGATGGCATCCGCCGGGAGCCCGCTGGTCCGGGCGAGGTAGGCGCCGATCTGTGCCGCCGTGAGCTGGCGGTAGGTTTGGAACAGGCCCAGCGCCATGACCCGAAGATAGGCCGGGGCGGGCGGGTTGCGCGGCAGATCCCGATCGGTCGTGAAGGTGAAAACCGGCTCGCCCTGGTGCTGGCCCAACCGTACGACGCGCCGATACCAGCCGTCGGCCAGCACGCCGACCGGCAGGTCGAAGCCGTGTCCCGGGGTTGCGTTCGGCACCGCCCGTACCAGCAGTTGGCGCACGGTCTCCCGCACCTCGGGGGACGACCGGGGGTCGCAGTCGTTTTCCTGCAGCAGGACGTCGAGAAACTGCGCGAACGTCAGTTGGTAGACGCGGCAGAGTGTGCCCTGGCCGGCGAGCACCTCGCTCAGCTCGGGCCGGAGGGTTTCACCGGCGGGTGCGCTGAGAAACGCCACCCCCTGGCCGTCCCAGTTAGCGCTTTCCCGGGCGAAGGAGAGCGTCCAGTTGGTGGAGAAATCCGCCTGGTTGAAGGGATCGGCGGAGTCGAGGGCACCGGGCTGCCGGCCGGTCGAGCCTTCCGGGACGCCGCCCCTGAGGTAGCACCGCAGGCGTTCGAAGCGCAGATTCGAACCGTAGCAGGCATACCAGATAGATTCCGGAGTCTCCATGAGGCGCCATGCTCCTGCGTCGCCGTGGGCGAAGCAAGGTCAGCGGTTGGCCAGGGTGATGCGGGCGGTTGCCGGGTCGGTCTCCGGTCCAACGTAGCGGTCGTAGGTGCCGATCTACTCCCGGGTCGGCCGTTCGAAGCGATGGTGAAGCGGGAGCAGGACATCGGTCACCAAGGACTCG
>Ga0255753_1000880_pt1 | contig 37570 bp, 28 predicted proteins | sample 041ome_10_FD_179953 | JGI IMG/M metagenome (GOLD analysis project Ga0255753, IMG submission 179953) | Coastal salt marsh microbial communities from the Groves Creek Marsh, Skidaway Island, Georgia - 041412US metaG (version 2) | ecosystem: Environmental > Aquatic > Marine > Intertidal zone > Salt... | reverse complement strand
CTCCTTCCTTGATTTTCCAAAGTGTATTTCTGCCAACCTTCTTTCGTCTGTACTGCCCTCTAAAAACCAAAGCAGTTCACTTACAACGCTTTTCCAGGCTAGTTTTTTTGTTGTAACAGCGGGAAAACCGTTCCTAAGGTCAAAGCGCATTTGGTATCCAAAAACACCCCTTGTTCCTACTCCAGTTCTGTCGCCTCTTTGCTTGCCTTTGTCGAGAATGTGTTCAAGCGCTTTAATATATTGCTTCATTTAATTTTTTTCCAAATTTGGAATTCAACACTTTCGTGTTTTTCAAACCAAGTTTTCTTAAAGAGAGTTTCTATATCCTTTAAAGATAAAAAACCGTCACAGTCATAATCTCCCGGTATTTTACTTAAATAAAACTCTTCGATTGATTCTAGTGTTTGTTTAATTATGTTAGGTCCACCGATTACCCAAATGGTTTTACCGGGGTATTCTTCTTTAAGGGCCTTAAGCTCACCATTAAGGTCTCCATAAACATATTTGTCTGCTCCTGGAAGCTCATCCTTTCTTGATGTTACTAGAACGTTTATTCTGTTTGGTAGTGGCCAGGGCATCAGCGGGTCGACCCATGTTTTTGACCCCATTACAACAACGTTGTTTGTTGTGTTTTTTTTAAACCAACCAAGGTCTTTTTTATTTTTTGGCCAGGGTATTGTTCCACCCTTGCTTACGCCCCCGCTATTGTCGCAAGCCAATATTGCTTTAACCACCTTGGTTTACTTGTCCTCTATTGGTTTTCCGTCCTTATCAATAGTACCAGCTGCTACCTGATATAGCCCATCAAAGCTAATATATTTTGATATGGCGCTATTTGCCTGATCTAAGGTAATAGATTTTAACATGTTTGGATAATTGTCAAGATATGTAAGGTCCTTGTAAACAACGGCTGCATTTAAAATTCCTCCAGCCAACCCTCCGGTTGTGTCAAATCCAACCTGAAAACCTCCAACTAACGTTGATTTTGTTACATCAAGCTCTTTTTGTGTTATTCCCCCTTCTGCCCATTTTTTTATTTCTCGAAGTGTTGAGCTTTCACCTTTTGAAAGAAGTTTTGGAGAGAAGGTTCCTCCAACCATCCAATAGCCATCATTGCTATTTCCAAAACCGCTCAGCGAGGAATTAATACCATAAGTTAAACCCTCTTTAACCCTTACTGTTTGCATAAGTCTTGCAGAAAAATTTCCGCCCAATGTGTGTGTTGCTAAATAAAGAGGCAGGTAGTCTGGGTGATACCTGTCAATACCGAGAGCTGTTCCAACAACAAAGTCTGTGCTTGTTTTGTCTTCCATGGTCACATACACCTTGTTTGTTACCTTGTTTCCGGTCTTTTGTTCTTCCTTATTTTTTAGGGGCGACTGTTTCCAGTCCTCAAAGCTTTGTTTTATTAGGTTTTCCATTTTTACATGATCAACATCGCCAACAACAACCAAAACCATAGATCCAAGTCCATAGTTTTTACTATGATAGTCTTTTAGGTCTTCAGATGTGAGCTTCTTTATTTGCTCTATAGCCCTATCTGGGTTTGTTGGTGAGTTTTGGTGGTCAGAACCATAAAAAGCCTGCAACATGTCGTTCATTGCATTTCCTCTTGTGCTCTCTTTGGATCGCTTATATCCGGCTATTTGTCTTTTTTTTGATTTTTCTAACTCATCTTTTGAAAAAAGTGGGTTTTTCAATTGGTCAGCTAAAAGACCTATAACCATATTTGTATCATCTGACAAAAACTTTCCACTAAAGCCTACTCTTGCTTGTCCGTTAAAAAAACTTAGGCGAGCCCCTGCAGACTCAAGCTTTTCGCTAATTTCAAACTTAGACATGTTTGTTGTTCCTTGATCGAGCATAGCTGCCACCATATCTGCTGTTCTGTTGTTTTTTGTAGAATAAATGTCTCCACCCAACATACTTCCTCTCATGGTTACAACCCCTGTTCCTCTTTTAAGGGTTAAAAGTCTTATCCCTTTCACTGGTTCGGTGTCTATGATTTTGGAGGACAAAGACTCTTCTTCTGTTGAAAAATGTTTTTGTTTCATTTTTTCTAGCTCTTTAGCGCTTGTTGCGGTTTTTTGGCCCTGACTTCCAGACCCTAAAGGAACAAAATATCCTACAGTGCTCAGGTCTTCAAGAAAGTATTTATTTACAATTTTCTTTATGTCTTCTTTTGTCACAGCGCTTATCTTGTCCCCGTATGTTGTATAAAGCGTCCAATCTCCACTAGCTATGGCCTCATTTAACCCGCTGGCCACCGCATAACTTCCATCCTGAGAAAACTTCATCGATGCAATAAGCTGTGACTGTGCCTTTTTAACCTCTTCTTCGCTTACACCGTCTTTCTTTATTTTTTCATATTCATTAACAATTGCATCTTCTACTGTTTTGTGATCAACGTCTGGAGAAAGGTTTGCATAAACGGTAAACAGCCCCGGATCTCTGAAGAGAGAGTCCCAAATATAAACGCTTGTTGTTAGCCCTTTGTCTGTAATGTTTTTATAAAACCTGCTGTTTTTTCCTGAAGAAAGAATTGACGACAACACCATAAAAGCTGCCGCATCCGGGTCTGTCGCTGAAGGGGTTTTGTGTGCTACCCCAACAATTCCTTGTTGACCTGCCCTCTTAAGAGTAATTGTTCTTATTCCTTCTTGTTTTGGTTCTGCTGTATATACCTCTGGAATTGGTTTTGTGCTTTTTCTTATTTTTCCAAAATGCTTTTTAATCATTGAAAGCGCATCCGCTTCTGTAAAGTCTCCTATGGCTATTGCTGTTGCGTTGTTTGGCCAATAGAAGGTGTCATAAAACTCTTTAAGCCTTTCAATTGAAACGTTTTCAATGTCCTCTTTCCACCCAATTGTAGAATGGTGATATGGGTGCGCCTGATATGCTGTAGCCCAAATATTTTCGTCTAAAACTCCTGAAGGACTGTTTTGACCTCTTTCAAACTCATTTCTAACAACTGTCATTTCTGATTGCCTGTCTTCTTCTTTAATATAGGCGTTTCTCATTCTGTCAGCTTCTATTTCAATTAAGGTTTCAAGGTGTTCGCTTGGTAAAACAGCAAAATAGTTTGTTCTATCAAGCCAGGTTGTGGCGTTCATTCTTGCGCCGAGGGATTGAAGGGTTTGAAAAACTGAATTTCCCTTTTTTGTGTTAAACTTTCTTGAGCCTTTAAACATTAAATGCTCTAAAAGGTGTGTAGATCCCGTGTAACCAATAGCCTCATTTCTTGAACCCACCTCGTAGGTTACCATAAAGGTTGCAACTGGCGCCGTGTTGTCTTGTTTTAATAAAACTCTTAAGCCGTTTGATGTCATTGTATATTCTTTTATACCTCCAGACTCTTTAACAAACTCAAACCCATAAAACTTTTCTTGTGACATAACAGCCCCCATAAATAATAATGTTAAAATTAATCTCTTCATTTTTTCTCCTTTAAAGTTTAACTATTTCCATGGAATAAACCGGGAAACGTTGGACATATAATCTATATATTCTTGCCCAAATATGCCAACAAGGTATTCTTCTTCCCTAACAATTATTTTAAGCCACAACAGATATTGTAGGGGCATTAAAAAAGGCAACAAGTATGACCCAAGCCACAGAGAAACAAGAATGTTTGCATGAAAAATAACAAGAGTGCAGATGGGGTGGCGAACAAAAGCATATATGCCTTTAGTGTTAAAACCTCTTGTCTTTTCTTTTGTTACAAAACCTTGCAGGGCCCAAAAAAAGATAAACGCCGCCTCTAAAAAAATCAAAAAAAACAAAACAAAAAACCATGTTTCGCTTATTTCGTACCTTTGAACATTAAAGGCTTTTTCATATTCAATCGTTGCATAAATTAAAAAAAATGAGGCGGGGATCCCTTTTGTACCACCCCTTAAAAACTTTTTGTTTTCTTTTGTGTGAAGTTTTTCGTTTAAGCGCAAGATCAGTCTCTTGGCCCGAAGATAGCTGAGCCCACCCTTATGTCTGTAGACCCCTGTTCAATCGCAATTTTATAGTCGCCGCTCATGCCCATTGAAAGGGTGTTCATTTCTAGCGTGTCAGACGAGTTGAGGCAATCAAAAAGCTCTTTTGTCTTCTTAAAAGCCTTCTCTATGTCTTTCTTGTTTTTTGTGTTAGGACCCATTGTCATAAGCCCTTCTATTTTAATATTTTTGTTGTCGGCACATCTTTGAATTTTTTCTTTATCTTTAAGCATAAAGCCGGACTTTGTAGCTTCTCCGCTGCTGTTTATTTGAATTAAAACTCTTTGTATTTTATTTATTTTTTCAGCTGCGTTTGAAATTTTTTTCGCAATTTTTTCCGTGTCTACCGTATCTATAACATCAAAAATTTTTACTGCCTTGTTTGTTTTGTTTGATTGCAGGTTTCCTATAAGCCTTTTTTCTACATTTTTTAAATTATTAATGCTTGGAAATTTTTTTTCTGCTTCTTGAACCTTGTTTTCTCCTATTGACACAGCTCCTGCAGATATTGCTTCTTCTATTTCTTTGGACGTTCTGGTTTTGGTGACAACCACCAATTTGATTTTTTTGTTTTGTGGGAGGCTAGCTTGTAGCTTCTTCAGTTTTTGGGTTACTGTTTTCATCGTTAACCTCTTCTTGGGTTTTTTCTTCGCCACCCTCTTCTTCTGTCATTATTCTGGTAATTGAAGACACCAAAGTTCCTTCTCCTAGCTTTATAAGCTTAACACCCTGTGTCGCTCTTCCTATGGCCCTTATTTGAGCAACTGGTTGTCTTATTAAAACCCCTTGGTTTGTAATAATCATAAGATCGTCTTTATCTACCACCTCTTTAATGGTTACCATTTTTCCAACTTTTTCAGTGGTTTTCATGGTTAAAACACCTTTTCCGCCTCTTTTTTGAGCGCGATATTGAGAAATTTCTGTTCTTTTACCAAAGCCTTTTTCGGTGGCAACCAACACTGTGGTACCCTCTCTTTTTATTAACAACATACCAACAAGCCTGTCGTCTTCTGAGCTTAAAGTTATTCCTTTTACTCCCATTGTTTTTCTGCCGCTTGGTCTTATTTGCTCTTCTGAAAACCTAATAGACTTTCCATTTCTTGTTCCCAACAAAATATCATTATCTCCGGTAGAAACTCTTGCCTCTATTAACCTGTCTCCGTCTCTTATCTCAACAGCATAAATGCCTTTTTTTCTTGGGTTTGAGTATGCCGAAAGCTTTGTTTTTTTAACAATTCCTTTTTCTGTTGCCATCACCACAAAGTGATCTTCGTTAAACTCTTTAACGCTTATAAATGCGCTTACTTTTTCGTCGGCTTCGCACCCAATAAGGTTAACAATCGCTCTTCCTTTGGCAGCTCTTCCACCTTCTGGTATATCATAAACTTTTACCCAATAACACTTTCCTTTGTCTGTAAAAAATAAAATATAACTATGTGTGTTTGCTACAAAAAGATGTTCTACAAAATCTTCATCTCTAGAGCTTGCTCCCTGAACCCCTCTTCCACCTCTTCTTTGGCTTCTATAGGTACTTAGGCTTGTTCTTTTTATATAGCCGTTGTGTGTTATGGTTAAAACCATTTCCTCTTCCGCTATCATATCTTCAATGCTAAGAGTTGTAAAGTCTTTTATTATTTCTGTTCTTCTCTCTTCTCCATATTTTTCTTTAACCTCTAAAAGCTCTTCTTTTATTATTTCCATTCTTTTTGATTTGCTTTCTAAGATTCCTTTTAGTTCAGAAATGTATTTAATAATATCTTTATACTCGCTAATAATTTTGTCTGTTTCTAAACCTGTTAACCTCTGAAGCCTCATGTCTAAAATAGCCTGTGATTGTTTTTCTGAAAGACCAAAACCCTCCATTAGAGCCTCTTTTGCTGAAACGGGGTCTTTGCTTTTTTTAATCGTTTCAACAATTTTATCAATGTTTTTTAGGGCAATTTTTAAGCCCTCTAATATATGTGCCCTGGCTTCTGCTTTTACTAGGTCAAACTTTGTTCTCTTTACAACAACGTCTAGCCTAAAAGCTATAAACACCTCTAAAATTTCTTTTAGGTTCATAACCTTTGGTGTACCATCTACTAAGGCTAATAAGATTATTCCAAAAGTGTCTTGTAGTTGAGTTTGTTTATATAGTTGATTTAAAACAACCTCGGGAACAGCGTCTCTTTTTATTTCAATAACAACCCTCATTCCATCTTTGTCGGACTCGTCTCTTAGTTCTGCAATTCCTTCAATTTTTTTATCTCTGGCTAGATATGCTATTTTTTCAATTAGGTTTGCTTTATTTACCTGATATGGTAACTCTGTAATAATTAAAGAGTCTCTTCCTTTTGAAGCGGGTTCTACATGAGCCCTTCCTTGCATAATAACCTTACCTCTTCCTGTTTCATAGGCATCAATTATACCCTGAACTCCAAGAGCTTTTCCAAAAGTTGGAAAATCTGGTCCTTTTATGTGTCTCATTAAGTCTTTAACCTCAGCTTCTGGGTTAGACATTAGTTCTACTAACCCGTCAACCAGCTCTGAAAGATTATGGGGTGGAATTTTGGTTGCCATTCCAACAGCAATTCCCTCAGATCCATTAACAAGTAGGTTTGGGTATACTGCCGGAAGAACAGCCGGCTCTTTTAAGGTTTCATCAAAGTTTGTTGTCCAGGGAATTGTTTCTTTGTCTATATCTCTTAAAAGCTCGCTTCCAATTTTAGACATTCTAGATTCAGTATATCTCATTGCAGCTGCCCTGTCTCCATCAATAGACCCAAAGTTTCCCTGCCCCTGAACAAGCTCATGTCTCATAGAAAATTCTTGTGCCATTCTAACCATTGCGTCATAAATTGAGCTGTCGCCGTGAGGGTGATACTTACCCAAAACCTCTCCAACTACTCTGGCAGATTTTTTATATGGCCTATTCCACATTGCAGACATTTCGCTCATACTAAAAAGAATTCTTCTGTGTACAGGTTTTAGTCCATCTCTTGCATCAGGAAGAGCTCTCGACATAATAACCGACATTGAATAATTTAAATAACTTTCCTCAAGCTCTTTTACTAACTGTTTATCTAATATGTTGTCTCTGCCTAGGTCCATTTTATATATCTATGTTTGTTGCGAATTTTGCTCTTTCTGTTATAAAAGATCTTCTGTGTTCTACCTCTGTTCCCATCAATTCTCTAAATCTAATATTTGTTTCTTCTTCCATAATATGATCAACCGTAACCTGCATCAACGTTCTTGTTTCTGCATTCATTGTTGTATCCCAAAGCTGTTCTGCATTCATTTCCCCTAAACCCTTATATCTTTGAATGTCAATTTTAGCTTTATTTTCAGATTCCATTCTTTGTAAAACCTGATCTCTTTCTTCGTCTGTGTAGGCATATCTTTCTTTTTTTCCTTGCTTCATTTTATATAAGGGTGGCATAGCCATATACAAAAAACCTCCCTGTACAAGACTCTTCATTTTTCTCCAAAAGAATGTTAATAGAAGGGTTCTAATATGACTACCGTCTACATCAGCATCTGTCATAATAACTATTTTATGATATCTTAATTTTTCAGGATTAAAGCTACTAGGATCGTCTTCATCTTCACCAAAACCACAACCAAGAGCTGTTATAATAGATTGTATTTCATTATTTGCCAAAAGTTTGTCTTCTCTTGCTTTTTCAGAGTTAATAACCTTTCCTCTTAAGGGTAAGATAGCCTGAGTTCTTCTATCTCTTCCCTGTTTAGCTGTACCTCCAGCTGAATCACCCTCAACCAAAAAAAGTTCGCATTGAAGCGGATCTTTATTTGAGCAGTCGGCCAATTTTCCTGGGAGGGTTGTTGACCCTAGTCCTGATTTTTTTCTTACAAGCTCTCTAGCTTTTTTTGCGGCTATTCTAGCTCGAGCTGCCTCCGCCGCTTTTTCTATAATTTTTTTACCTACTTTAGGATTTTGTTCTAAAAAGGCCTGTATTCCATCGTAGACAATATTGTCCACCATTCCTTTAACTTCACCGTTTCCTAATTTTGTTTTTGTTTGTCCTTCAAATTGCGGCTCTTGAACCTTTACAGAAAGAACAACTGTTAAGCCTTCTCTAAAGTCGTCTCCGGATAAAGAAAATTTTTCATTCTTTTTTGTTTTAATTAAATCATTTTTATTTGCATAACTATTCAACGCTCTTGTTAAAGCAGATCTAAACCCAGAAAGGTGAGTTCCCCCTTCTATCGTATTAATATTATTTACAAATGAAAATATATTACTATTATAGTTTGTACTATATCTAAGTGCTAAATCAACGGGAACCTCAATATCTTCCCTTGAAACCGATATAACCTCATCATGAATTAGATCCTCTCCTCCATCTAAATATTTTACAAAGTCGGAAAGTCCTCCCGGAAAACAATATTCTGTTTTTGTTTCTTCTGGCTCATTAACCATTGTGATAGATAGGTTTTTATTTAAATAGGCTAACTCTTTTAATCTTCCTTTTATTATCTCTTCTTCAAATCCTTTGTGTGTAAAAACTGAATGATCTGGTTTAAATGATATAATTGTTCCTGTTTTATTACTTTTTCCTACCTTTTCTACGCCCGTCGTTGGTTGACCTATGGTATACTCTTGTCTATAATGATTTCCATCTCTATGAACTTCAGCAATTAAAGATTCGGATAATGCATTAACTACAGAGACACCTACTCCGTGTAGACCACCAGAAACTTTATAAGTGTTTTTATCAAATTTTCCACCTGCATGTAAAACCGTCATTACAACTTCTAATGCAGGCTTTCCTTCTGTTTTATGTATTTCTACAGGTATACCTCTACCATTATCCTCAATAGATATAAAACCATCATTTTTGATTGTTACTATTATAGAACTACAATAACCAGCTAAAGCCTCATCAATACTATTATCAACTACTTCACTAACAAGGTGGTGATACCCTCTTTTTCCAACATCACCAATATACATAGCAGGTCTTTTTCTAACCGCTTCTAATCCTTTTAAAACGGATATTTTATCTGCTCCATAATTGTTTTTAGTCATTTATCCTCACTGGCATTAATAATATGGTAGTTTTTTGGTCATTTATTTTAGGTAAGAATAATGTAGCAGACAAAGAATCTTTAAAAGTAAAAATAATTTCTTCGTTCGAATATTTAGAAACAGCCTCTTTTAAATAAATAGCATTAAAACCTATCGATACTTCTTCACCAGAATATTCAGCAGATTTTAAAGGAGCATGAACAGTTTTACTTTCTGGTTGATTAACACTTTTAAAATAAACTTTACCCTCAGAAAGATTTAAAGAAATTTGATTTGTGTTTTTGTTTGTCGCTATAGAAGCTGCTTTTATATTGTTGAGCATTTCATTTTTACTAGCTTTTAACATTAACGGATTTTCCTCCGGAATAACAGCATTATAATTTGGGTATTTTTCATCAATTATTTTTGAATAAAAAACATCTTTTTTATTATTAGTAAAAATATAATCTCCACTAATAACTAAATTAGTTTCAGATTGTCCCTCTAAAAAAGATCCTAAAATAGATAAAAATTTCTTTGGTATAATATAAGAACCTAAAATACTTGTCGTGTTTTGTTTTGAAATTTTAACAAGCCTATGACCATCGGTAGCAACAAAATCTACAGTATCTTCTAAAAAATTAAAACATGCTCCATTCAAGGCTGGTTTAGTTGGTTCATTATTAACTGCATATAACAAAGAAGATATAATATCCTTTAAATTTACTGTATCAATACAATACAGATTTTCGTGTTTATTTTCAGGCATATCAGGATACTCTTGAAATGGAACTGTAGATATATCAAAAGAAACTCCTTTTTCAGACTTAATATTAATATGGGGTCCAGAAATTTCTATATCTATTCTACCATCATCTACAACATTAATTATATCATTCATCTCTGAAGTAGGAAATAACCCTTCTCCATCACTACTAACAGAGGCATTAATTTGAGTTTTTACACCCACTTCCAGATCGGTAGAATGTAACATTACCCCAGCTGCTGAAGAAGATATATAGGTATAATTTACTAATGGGTTTTGAGATTTTAATTGTGTTGTCTTAGTTAATTTTGAAAACGCCTGTTGAAGTTCTTTTTTTGTAGTTGAAATGTTCATAATTAACCTTCAATATTAAAATAATAATGGTTTCAGAACAAGCTTTAACTAGCCTATATATTTATTAAATATTTATATATAAAAAACTATTATTAATATTATATATCTTTATATGTTGATAACTAATATTTTTAACATTTTATAGAGATAAAATTAATTTTTATTTTAAAATATTATAAGTAGATAATTTGTTAATTAATTGTTGATAAAATGGAGAAGCTTAATAAAGATAATTATCCACCTAATTGTGGATAAGTTAGTGGATTTCTTTTTATATAAAATTTATTTTTTACACCCTGTATCCAACTATTATACCAATCAGATTTTTTCTTATTTAAGGCCATCTCTTTCAAATCTAACCAATTATTTTTGAGATCTGGTGTACCGCCCTCTTTGATATTTTCTACCCAAATTAAATGATAGCCAAAATTAGTAAGAGTTGGATTACTTATGGTTTTTATATTTATGTCTTTTATTACCTTTTTTATTTCAGGAACTTGATAATATTCTAGGTTTATCATCCCTAATAAACCTCCATTAGAATTACTTGTTTTGTCATCTGAAAATTCTTGTGCAGCTTTATAAAAATCGTCGAAGGATTTTATATTGTTTTTGATTTTATTTGCCTTCTCATATGTTTCTTTTTTATCAAAATCTGTTATTTCGTTTCTTATTAATATATGTCTAGCTAAAACTTTTTCTCCTGTCCTTTCTAAAACTTCAATTAAGTGATATCCATATTGTGTTTTAACAGGATCTGTTAATTTATTTTTTTCAACAGTAAATACAACTTTTTCAAATTCATCTACAAAAACTCCACGAGAAACATAACCTAAATTACCACCTTTATCTTTTGAGCCTGGGTCAGATGAATATTTTTTTGCTGCTTCTTCAAAACTTAAACCCTGAGTTATTTCTTTTTTTATATTTAAGGTTTTTTCATATGCATTTTTTTGAGATTTTTCAGATGGTTTAATTTCTAGCAATATATGGTGTGTTTTGTATAAGGTTGGAAATGAAGGTATGCTATCTTTATAAGTATTATAAAAATCAACCACATCTCCTCGAGAAACGCTAATTGAGGAAGTTAGTGATGAGGTATATTTTTCAGCTAAAAGCTTTCCTCTCATATCATCTCTATATGATCTTTTAAATTCTGATATTTTTTTTCCTAAAACAGCCTCAGCTTGTTCTTTTCCACCTGTTTGAGATATAATATTTTCAATTTGTTGGTTTAGGGCTTTATCTACATCTTTATCTAAAATTTCTACAGAATCTTGTTCAGCCATTTCGATTATTAACAGCTGTTCAACCATGCTTTCTCTAGAATCCTCTAATAATTTTTTATATATAGTGGGGCTAGTGTTTGGGTTTATTTTTTGCTGTGCAGCAACAGCATTAGCAGCCAAGACCACGTCGCTCATTAAAACTATTTTATTTTCAACAACAGAAGCAACTCTATCTAATAAAATTTCCTCTTGAGAGAAAACTAAATTAATTAATAATATTATATATATAATTTTTTTCATATTTGTTTCACGTGAAACGGACGCCTTAAATATACTAATAAAATTGAAATATCAGTTGGTCTAATACCATTTATTCTTTGCGCCTGTCCCACTGTCTGGGGTTTTATGTTAATAAATTTTTCTCTACTTTCATTTGAAAGGCTTTTAATTTGATTATAGTCAAAGTTTTTAGGAATAATCATTTCCTCATATATTTTAATTTTATCTATTTCTTCTTTTTGTCTATTTATATAACCACTGTATTTAATAATTGTTTCTGCCTCAAATAATATCTCGTCTTCTAAAAAACTATTTAACCCCTCAGATTTTTCGTTATTTATATTAAAATCTTTTATTAAAACAGAAGGTCTTTTTAATATATTTGATATTTTTTGTGACTCTTTTATCTTTTTTTCTCCCAGTGAAATAAGTCTATTATTTATTTCAGCAGGTTTAACGCTTGTTTTTTCTAACATGTTAACCATGTTTTGTGTTTTTTTGATTTTTTTTGAAAGCATTTCAACTGTTTTTTTATCTAATAAATTATATTTTATAGAATATTTTAACAATCTTTGATCTGCGTTAGAAGATCTTAGTTGAAGCCTATATTCAGCACGAGATGTAAACATTCTGTATGGTTCGTTTGTGTCTTTAAGAATTAAATCGTCTATTAATACACCTATATAGGCGTCATCTCTTTTTAAAACCAAAGGTTCTTCGTTTAAAATATAACACGAAGCATTTATTCCTGCTAATATACCTTGTGAAGATGCCTCCTCATATCCAGAAGTTCCGTTTATTTGGCCAGCTAAAAAAAGACCATCAACCGCCTTGCTTTCTAGGGTGTTTTTTAGTTGAGAAGGGTGAAAAAAGTCATATTCAATTGCATATCCGGGTCTAATAAATTCAACATTTTGAAGGCCATCCACGGTTTTTAGGCATTTTAGCTGTATATCTTCTGAAAGACTGGTTGAAAAACCGTTGACATAAATTTGTTCAGACTTTGTCCACTCTGGCTCTAGTTGTAAGAGGTGAGATGGGTTGTTTTTAAATTTATAAACCTTGTCTTCTATGGAGGGGCAATATCTTGGGCCTGTTGCCATATTTTTTCCAGAATACATCGCAGAGGAAGAAAGATTTTTTAAAATCATATCATGGGTTTCTGTTTTTGTTCTAAAGGCAAAACAAGGCTCGTTTTTTGGATTAAAGTTTTTAGTTCTATATGATAGAGGTTTTGGATTTTTATCTCCCAAGTCTTTTTCTCCCTGAGTCCAATCAACAGAAGATCTTTTAATCCTTGGAGGTGTTCCGGTTTTTAACCTTCCAGAGGAGAGACCAATAGAATTTAAAAATTCTGTAATTCCCTTTGACCTTTTTTCATTATATCTACCTGCGCGTATCTGTTTTTTTCCAATATGTATTAGTCCGTTTAAAAATGTTCCGCACGTCAATATTGCTGATTCACATAATATTTTTTTATTGTTTTTTAAAATAATGCCACAAACACTGTTGTTTTTTATGTCTAAACCAACAACTTCTCCCTCATAAACATCTAACCCAACATCTAATGTGTGAAGCTGAGCTATTTTTTCATAAAGATTTTTGTCTATTTGAGATCTTGGAGACCAAACAGACCTTCCTTTTGATGTGTTTAGTGTTTTGCTTTGTAGTGTTGACTGGTCTGCAAAAATTCCCATAATACCGCCCAAAACATCTACCTCTTTTACCATTTGGCCTTTTGCTAGCCCACCAATTGCTGGGTTACAAGAGGTTCTGCCCACAGCACCCTTATCCATAGATACTAAAAGAGTTTTTACACCCCTTTTGTGTGATATGAGGGCAGCCTCTAGGCCGGCGTGTCCACCCCCAACTACAACAACCTGATATTTTGTATCTAAGCGTTTCACGTGAAACTATTTACCCACACAAAAAGAGGAAAAAACACTGTCAAGTATATCATCTCTTGTTGTTTTTGTTGTTATTTTATCAAGCTCACTTATACATAAGTTTAAATCTTCAACGACAAGCTCAAGAGAGTTGTTTTCCTTTAAAAGGGTATATGCCTGTTTAAGGTGTTTTGTGGCCCCGTAAACAGCCGCTAGCTGTCTTTTTGAGGTTAATAAGATTTCTCCAGGCGTAAACGCCCCAACAAGATTTTTATAAATCATGTTTTTAAGGTCATGAATTTTTTTATTTTTTTTAGCAGAGATATGAATATCATAATTGTCTGCTGTTTTAGCTATGTCAGATTTATTAAAAACATAAATATGGTTTGTGAGAGAATTCTTTGGTTTTTTATCAAACATTATTACCAAATCAGCATCCAAAACCTCCTCTTTTGATTTTAATATTCCTTGTCTTTCAGCCTCGCTTTGGCTCCCCCTAATTCCAGCCGTATCTTTTAGTGTTATCGGTAGTTGTTTTATAAACAAACTCTTTTCCACAACATCTCGAGTTGTCCCTTCTTCTGGTGTTACAATAGAGTGTTTTTTATTTATTAATAAGTTAAAGAGGGTAGACTTGCCTGCGTTTGGAGGGCCTGCAAGGACCACAGAGGCTCCTTCTTGAAAAAACTGAGACTCTTTAAAGTTTTTTATACAGGTGTCTAAGGTGTGTATTTGTTGTTTAACCTCTGCAAGGGTGTTGTTTATTAGGTTGGGCTGCAGATCGTCTTCTGAAATATCAAGATTAAATTCGAGGTTGGCAACAAAACCAATAATAGTTTTTTTAATTTCATAAACAGAACCAGAAAGAGAGCCTTTTAAATTTTTAATTCCAGAGCGAACACCAGCCAAAGATTTGGCATGTATTATTGAAGAAACAGACTCGGCTTCAGAAAGGTCCATTTTACCGTTCATATAAGCCCTTTTTGTAAATTCCCCCGGCTCTGCTATAGATGCGCCGGCTGCCAAGCAGAGGTCAATAATTTTAGAAACTATTATTGGGTTTCCGTGGCAAGATATTTCCACAAGATCTTCGCCCGTATAAGAGTTTGGAGACAGGTATTGTGTAACAACAGCCTGATCAAAAACTTCGCCTTTCTCGTCGACAAGCTCTACCAAAGAAGGAAAAAGATGTTTCTTTTTAAGCGTTTTATTTGGTATAAAAGTTTTTATGGTTTTATATGAGTTTTTGCCAGAAAGCCTTACTACTGCAAGGCCGCTTCTTCCAGGAGGTGTTGAACAAGCTACAATAGCCACTTATTTCTTTAGAGTTGAGGTTTTTTCGCTGTTTATAATTCTTTGTTGCAAAATTTGCATAATATTAAAACATAAGTAATAGAGGTTTAAGCCTGAAGGAAACGAATAAAACAAAAAGAACATCATCCCTGGAAACATATACTTCATCATTTGCTGGGTTGCTTCTTGAGCTGGGTCGCCCCCAGATGGCTGACCGGCAGAGCTAAGTTTCATCGTATAAAACATAGAAGCCGCCATAAAAAAAGGTAAAATATTTAATGGAACCCCCGCTATAAACAGAAGAGTGTCGGCAGAAGAGAGGTCGCTAATCCACAAAAAGAAAGATTCTCCGCGAAACTCTATAGTATTTCTAAAAACCATAAAGACCGACATAAGAACCGGCATTTGAATTAAGAGGGGTAAACAACCAGCCAACGGGTTTATTTTGTTTTCTTGAAAAAGAGCCGCAATTTTTTGCTGCTGGAGAGTGGGGTTGTTTTTGTATTTTAATTTTATGTTATTAAGCTCAGGCGAGATTTCCTGCATTTTTTTCGAAGACCTTAGTTGTTTAGCCATAAGCGGATATGTTATTAATTTAATTAAAACAGCAAAAAGTACGACAACAAGGCCATAATTTGGTATAAAACTGTATAGCAACATCATTGTGCTATACACTAACCAAGAAACAGAGGAAAGCCACTGCCAGCCAAGAATTTTTTCTTCTAAACCAACGTTAAGATCTGCAACCTTACCATAGTCTAACGGGCCAAGATAAAGCGTATTTTTATCAAAGTTTATGTCTTGAGAAACCGAAACATCTACCGCCGCCCTATTTACAGCCGGGTATTTTGTAATTTCAACGACATCTGTTTTTTGAGGAACAAAAAACATACCAAAATATTTTGTTCTATATCCTACAAAGTCTGACTGCCCAACATACTGTTTGGTTTCTTTTTCAATTTTGCTTGTGTCTGATGATCCAAAAAACCCCGCAGATCCAACACGAAAAGATTCAATGTTTCCAGCTTGACCAACCAAACCTTCCATAAACATGGCGTCTTGTTTACCTTCAGACTCAGGAAGACCACCGTCCCAAGCTAGGGTGTATTTACCGTCTAAAGACTCAGCTTTAATGTTTTGAAGATCAACAGTAACATCCATTCTGTAAGAATTGAAGTTTAAAGTGATATGTTTTTCTATTCTTTTGCCATTGTAAAAAGTGTAATAGGAGAGCGTTGTAGATGGGTTTTCTTTATTAAGTTTTGTAGAAGCGCCCGAAAATAAATTCCAATTATCGTCCAACAATATAATCGTGCCAGACTGATCAATAAAGCTAACAGTTAAATTGTTTGAATTGTTAATGTCAATTAAGTTTAAAAAACTTTCACCCTCTTTAAGGTGATCATTTAGGTTATAAGAAGCAAACGAACCACCGTTAGAGTTGTTAATTGTTGTAACAAATAGCCCCGCATCTACCTCAACAGAGCTTGTTGGAGCGCTAATTATCGCTGTTTTTGGTTTGTTAGCCTGAGGTTTGTCAGGCTGTGCATATTCATCAACCAAAGATTGGTTTGGAACAACTAGTTCTTCTTGGGTTTTTTCTGACGGAGAAACAAGCTCTAAATAGCTTGGCCACAACAATAATATTGCACCGATTAAAATAAAACCAGTGAGTGTTTTGCGATCCATTTTAAGAGGATACGGTAAGACGTTTACGACCCTTTTTCATGCGAGAAGACAAAACCTTTTTGCCCCCAACGGTCGATTTTCTTTTCATAAAACCGTGCTTGTTTTTTCTTTTTCTATTACTTGGCTGATATGTTCTTTTCATAATTATATATTTGTCGAAATATAGTCCAATTAAACTATTTGTAAAACAAATAAAACAAACATAAAAACACAAAAAAGCTATGCTTCAAACAAAAAAGAGTGTAAAGTTATAAAATATAGATATAAAAAAATGTTAATAAGATGTGGATAACTAATGGACTATAAAAACTTTTGGAGAGAAGTGGCGGATGATTTAAAAAAATCTTTACCGGACCATGCTTATGAAGCATGGATAGAAACGCTTTCCCCGGTAGGCGTGACAAACGACATTTTTATTTTAGAGGCACCAAACCAGTTTGCCTATGATTGGATAATAAACAACTACCAGGACATAATATTATCTTCTTTAAAAGAAAAAAAACAAAACCTTCAGTTAAAAATTTCTATAGCTCCCCAGTCTGAGCAAAGCATTTCTGCAACGGACCTTGATTCACAAGAACCAACGAAACAAAGCAACCCGGGAAGAAGAAACAATATAAATCCAAGCAACATCTTTGGCTCGTTTATTGAGGGGCCAAATAATATTTTTGCAAAAAATGCCGCCCACAGAGTGGCTAGTACGCCAGGTAGTGCAGACTTTAACCCCCTTATTATTTATGGTGGTGTTGGGCTGGGAAAAACACACCTTTTACACTCAATAGCAAATGAACTAATTGCTGGAAAAAAACAACTCAATGTTGTGCTGGCTTCGTCTGAAAAATTTACAAACGACTTTATTGCAAGTATTCAAGAAAACAAATCGCTAGATTTTTCTAAGGTTTATAGAAAGGCTGATGTTTTATTAATTGATGATATACAGTTTTTTCAAGGAAAAGAACAAACCCAAGAACAATTTTTTCACACCTTTAATGATCTTTATACAGCTGGAAAACAAATTGTAATGACAGCAGATAGATATCCAGGCGAAATGGTTGGATTGCAGGATAGGCTTTTATCTAGGTTTGAGTCTGGTCTTCACGCGGATATACAGCCGCCAGACTTTGAAACAAGGGTTGCAATATTGTCAACCAAGGCAAAACAAAACAATATGGAAATAAGTGGAGAGCACCTTGAAAAAATAGCTTCCCACGTGCGCACAAACATTAGAGATTTGGAAAGTTGCATTACAAAAATTTTTGCTCACGCCACACTCTCGGGAGACAAGGTGAACGAAGCTTTGGTGGAGTCCATTATTAGAGAAAGGCTTGGTGACCAGGGTTATGGACAGGCAAACATGCAGGACGTTGTGAGCGGTGTTTGCAGCATCTTTTCTGTTTCACAAGAAGAAATTGTTGGACAGTCTAGAAGAAAAAATATAGCTGAAGCGAGACAGGTGGCAGCATATTTAGCGAGAGAGGTTTTAGATATGCCTCTAAGCGCAATAGGGGTACATTTGGGGGGAAGAGACCATACAACAATTATGCATGCGCACAAAAAGGTGGCGGAACTATTAAAAAAAGACAATAAATTTAAAAGAAGAGTTGATATAATTTATAACGAACTAAACCTTAACTAAAGGAAGTAAAATGGCAAAAGGAACAGTAAACAAAGTAACACTAGTTGGAAGATTGGGACAGGATCCAGAAATACGATTTACCGGAGAGGGAAATGCGATAGCATCTTTTAGCGTTGCAACAAACGAGTCTTGGAAGAGTAAAGATGGAACAATGCAAGAAAGAACTGAGTGGACAAAGGTCACAGTATTTGGAACAACGGCAGAAAAATATGTTCAGCCATATATTAAAAAAGGAACACTTGTCTATGTTGAAGGTTCTTTAAAAACAGACAAGTGGCAAGACAAGGACGGAAATGATAAATATTCCACCGGAGTGGTCGCAAACATATATGGAGGAGTTCAAATTTTAGGGGGAGGAGAATCAAATATGGACTCTTCTTCATCAATGAACCAAGAAAGACCAGAAAAAGAGAGCTTAAATCAAGCAGTTGAAGACGACGATCTTCCGTTTTAGTTAAATGACAATATCGCACCCAAGAAGCAAACCGCTTCGATACATTTTAAGCTACGTATCTGTTTTATTGTGTGTTTTGTTAACAAGATATTCTGTAAGCGGGGCGAACAACCTTCCCAAAGAAGGACCCTACATTTTAGCCCCAAACCACATAGACGACGTAGACCCTGTACCAATAGCAGCAGCGGTAAAAAAACCAATTACTTTTTTAATGGCACAAGATCAAGCAGAGCTTCCTTGGTATAAGGCGTGGGGTCCCTGGTCTTACGGGGTATTGTTGGTTAATAGGGCAAACGTTCAAATCTCAACCATTAAAAAAATTCAAAAACAAATAAATAAAAAAGAGAGAATTTGCATTTTTCCAGAAGGCACAATAAAAGGAGAGGGTTTAAAAGAAGGCAAAAGAGGGGTTGCATATTTTGCAATAAAAAATGAAATACCAATTATTCCGACTGCCATTATAGGAACAAAAGGAATCATAGAAAAAATAAAGAAGCTAAAAAGAGAAAGGGTGAAGGTTGTTTTTGGAAAGCCTATATTTGTTAAAAAGGGGGATGAAGAAAAAAAAATAACTCAGCAAGCAATGGCAACGCTAAAAAAGATGTTGCCAGCTGACCACACATAAGGAAAAAAAATGAACGTTGAAATAATAGCGAGCGCAGTAAATATAGTTATAGCCGCAGCCCTTTTTTTTGTTTGGGTTGTAAGGTACGATAACATAGTAGAAGAATTTAAAAACGACTACAACTACCCAGACTGGTTAAGAGACTTAACAGGCATATTAAAGCTTTCGTGTGCAGCAATGTTGCTAAGCGCAGACCCACAAATGAACAATCTTGGGCTTCTTGGAATAACAGTGTTGATGTTTTTTGCCATGATGACACACGTAAGGGTAAAATCTGCACCAAGAAAGGCGTTGCCGTCAATATCTCTTTTTTTGCTCTGCCTTTTTTTATTGTTTGTTTAGCTAGTTGTTTATAAAAACAACCTTACCAACAACGCCACGCTTTGCAATTCTATCAATTGCCATAACGGCGTCCTTCATGGGAATGGTTTCAGAAATAGTTGGAGAAAGACTTTTATTGGCCAACATTTTCCCTATTTCTAACAGGTTTTTTGAATTTGTTTTTGGATTCTCTTTTTGAAATCTTCCAACAAACACGCCAGAAACCGCACAACCTTTTAACAGCATAAGGTTGGTGGGAAAAGAAGGTATTTTCCCTGCTGCAAAACCAACAACCAGATAGGTGCCACCCCAACCAATTGCCCGAAGGGCGGGTTCAGCAAAACAGTCACCAACGGGATCATAAACTATTGAAAACCCGCCAGTTACACTTTTTGACTTTAATTCTTTTGTAAAGACTTTTTGTTCATCCTTATTAAGTCTTTTCTCTCCATAAATAACAATATCATCGACACCATATTTAGCACAAACCTCAGCTTTTTCCTTTGTTGACACTGCGGCTACAACGCGAGCCCCAAAAGATTTTGCTATATCAACAGCAGCTAGACCAACGCCACCAGAAGCACCCAACACCAAAACCTCATCATCTTTGCTGATATTTGCTCTTTGTACAAGGGCGTGGTAGCTTGTTCCATAAACCATAAAAACGCTTCCAGCTACGCGGTGTGGAAGACTATCTGGAATGGAAAAAACCACGCTAGCAGAAACAACTATTTTTTCAGCAAAGGCGCCAAACCCTTTAAAAAATCCAACCCTGTCTCCAACCTTAAAACCGGTAACCCCCTCACCAACGGAAGATATAACACCCGAGCCTTCATGTCCTGGAGAAAAGGGTCTCTCTGGTTGAAACTGGTATAAACCCTGTACTATTAGGTTGTCTGGATAATTTAACCCGGCCGCCCTAACATCAACTACAACCTCGCCCTTACCAGCAACGGGGTTGTCAACATCCTCCCAAACAAGATCAGAAACAGGACCAAATTTTTTACATATTATAGCCTTCATAATAAACTCCTAGTGTTTAAAAACCCTATAGCCAGTAAAAGCCATAGAAATATTATTTTTGTTACAAGAATCAACAACCTCTTTGTCTCTAATCGACCCACCGGGTTGTACTATGGCCGACACCCCGTAACGGGCCATCGTTTCTATAGAATCTTTAAATGGGAAAAAAGCATCAGACGCAACCACACAACCCCTAGGGATGTCGGTTTTTTTAAAAGCAATATTTGTGGCATCAACTCTGCTGGTTTGGCCGCCAGAAATACTAATGATTTTATTATTTTTTGCAACAACAATTGCATTTGACTTTGTATGCTTTACAACCCTCCAAGCTAAAAGCAGAGAAGAAATTTGTGAATCGGTCGGCTTTTTGTTGGTTGGAAAGGAAAGGGTTTTTAACCTGAGAGAGGACATATCATTTTCTTGGCCCAGGCTACCCCCAGAAATTGTTTTGATAGAAAAAGGGGAGGGTTTGTAGTTAGAAAGCTTCAAAATACGCAAATTCTTTTTCTTAGAAAAAATAACAAGAGCCTCCTTATCAAAAGAGGGAGCAATTACAATTTCAAAAAAAATAGTATTTATTTGTTTTGCTAAAGAGGCGGTGCACCTTTTGTTAAGGGCAACGACCCCGCCAAAAGCTGAAAGACTGTCTACTTTTAAAGAGTTTTTGAAAGCAGATTCTATATTCTTCCCCACCCCAACTCCACAGGGAGAGTTGTGTTTAACAATTACGCAAGCGGGTTCTTTTTTAAACTCGTTAAGACATAAAAGAGCAGCGTCTCCATCAAGAAAGTTGTTGTAAGAAAGAGCTTTGCCCTGGATTTTTTTTGCTTGAGGCAGACCCCTAGAACCATCTTCATGATCAATCACAAACGCGTCTTGGTGAGGGTTTTCACCATATCTAAGCACAGCCCTAGCTTCTTTTTCTTCTTCAGAAAGAACCTCAAAAACTCTTGCATCATACTCTGCACAGCGACCAAACGCTTTTTTGGCAAGAGCAAACCTCAGTTTTTCAGTAACTCCACCCGCTAATAATTCTTTTTTGATTTTTGCAAAGTCACGCACATCAACCACAACACTTACCCACTTATAGTTTTTTGCAGCAGCACGAATCATGGTTGGACCACCAATATCGATGTTTTCAATTTTATCTTCCAGGCTTGAGTCTGGGTTTTTGGAAACTTCGGAAAAAGGATAAAGGTTACAAACCACCATATCAATCCACATAATTTTATTATCTTTTGCCTCTTGTTTATCAATATCGCGCTGTCCCAAAATTCCACCAGATATCTGAGGGCTGAGGGTTTTAACCCTACCACCAAATATTTCAGGAAACTTGGTTATTGAGGAAACTTTTTTTACCTGTATTCCATTTTTTTTAAGAACCCTCGCCGTTCCACCGCTCGCAAAAATTTTAGTACCATTTTTTTCTAAAAAGGCTGCAAAAGGAATAAGCCCTTTTTTGTTAGAAACAGAAAATAAGGCAGTTTTAGGAAAAATCTTTTGCTTCACTCTACCTCTGGAAGTTCGGGGCCTTTTTTATCGATAAGCTTGTCTCTGTATGCCAAAGCTACCAAAGCCAAAGCTAGTAAGGCTATTGATGCAGCTAGGTATAAAGAATCAAGCCCCGCAATGTTTTCAAAAGAAATGTGTCTAGCGAGTGCAAACATTCCAATATATAAAGGATATCTAACAGGTATTTTTCCTGTTGAAAAGAAAATGTTTACCATCTGCATAATTTCCAGATATATAAACAACATCAAAACATTTTGAACCTTAATTATACCCGATGAGACAACGTTGTTAATTTCATATCCACATAAAAACAATACCATACCAAATATGATCAGATGTAGAATTTTTTCTACAGCCGAAGTTATATTAAAGAAAAGTGCATTATTCATTGTTCCTCCAGTTTTTAATTACTTGAATAAAAGCGCGACCTTCAAGAGCCTGCACCCTATTTTTTAAGTCCTCAACCGTATCCCCCTTTTTAACCGGGCAAGACAGCTGTAATAATATAGGACCGCTATCAACCTCTTTTGTAACTAGATGAATAGTACAGCCCGTTTTGTCGTCCCCCGAAAGCAAAACGCTTTCGTGAACCGACTTGTTCATTCCTCCCGCATGTTTTGGTAGCAGAGATGGATGAACATTAATAATTTTACCAGCCCACTTTTCAACAAAAGAAGAAGAAAGAATGCGCATAAAACCAATCAGTAAAATCAAATCAATTTTTTTATTTTCTAAAATTTGAGACATTTCTAAATCAAAAACACCACGTTTTTTGTTTTTATGTGAAACATAGTATGAGTCAATAGAGTGATTTTTTGCTTTTTCCAAAATACCAGAATTTTTTTTGTTCGACAACACCACCTCAATGTGGGCGTTGATTTCGCCGCTCTTAATGGCCGCAACTATAGCCTCAATGTCTGTACCGTTTGTAGACCCTAATACAGCAAGCCTCATCTGAGAATCTTTTCCACTCTGTCAATCCTGCGAGAAATTAATTCTTTTGTACCAATGTCTTTTCTATGAAAAAGATCTCCCCCAATAGAAGAAATTTTTCTTTCGGCAAATTTTTCGGCAACAAAAACGTTTTTATTCTTTCCAATGGCTGCAGCCGTTCTTGAACCACAGGCGACAACCTGCCTATCTGAAGACTTAACAGATGCTAAAAAAATGTCTAAATCTTCAATTTTGCAATCAACCACAAAACCTTTTGCCGGCTTGTTTGGATACCCGTTTGGAACAGCATATTTGCAAACAGTAGAAAGCTCTTCAAACTCCACTGAGTTTTTTGAGAGAGAGCCACCAATAATCTGATCACAGACTTTTAAAAAATCAGTTTTCATTAAGCATAAAACATTCATCGCCTCTGGGTCTCCAAGGCGAGCGTTATATTCTATAACCTTTACACCTTGTTGGGTAAGCATGAAACCTCCATATAAAACGCCAACAAAAGGAACGCCGGTTTTTTTAAGAAGTTGTTTTGCGACAAGTTCGTTGGTTTTTTGAGCATCTAATACTTCGCGATTTTTTAAAAAGGGAAGAGAGTGGTTTGCAAAGGAATATGTTCCCATTCCACCGGTGTTTGGACCCACATCTCCCTCAAAAGCTCTCTTGTGGTCTTGAACTATAGGCATATGACAACACGTTTTGCCATCCACAAAACTCATTAAAGAAAATTCTTCACCGACCAGCTTTTCTTCAACCAAAAAAGATCCGCCCATATCAACCAAAGATTGAGCATATTTTAAACCATCATTAATAGAAGGCAGGTGTTCTCCAGATATTTTTACGCCCTTTCCGCCCATAAGGCCATCATATTTTATAACATATTCTCCGTTTAGTTCGTTTATAAAGCTTTCTACGCCGGACAGTGACTTAAAACTTCTTTTAGTAGGGTTCTTTTCTGGAGCACAGTTTTCAATAATGTCTCTAGCAAAAGATTTGCTAGTTTCAATCATTGCAACCTCTTTTTTCGGGCCAACACAAGATACGCCTACAGCTTCAAGCTCGTTTACAATCCCATCAGCAAGAGGATTTTCAGGACCAATAAAAACTAAATCAATTTTTTTTAGCAAAGCATAATCACATATGTTTTTTATATGACTTAGGGGACAGACAAGGTAGCCAGAACACAGACTTTCTATTTGTGGGTTTTTTTCCGACGAAGCACAAAAGAGAGCATGTTCAACCTTGCTTTCAGATATTTTGCGCGAGACAGCCACCTCCCTTGCTCCAGAACCAATCACCAAAACATTTTTCATTTTTTGTTTACGCGGCTAGTTTCAAGTTTTTCAAGGTAGTCTTTTGAAATTTCCCCAGCACAATATTCCCCTGTGAATACAGAGTCTTCAAACTGCGTAATTTTTATGTTTCCAACATGAGCTGCCATTCTCAAAGCCTCAATGTCTTGATATATAAGCTCATCTGCACCAATAAAATCTTTAATTTCCTCAACGTTTCGTCCGTGAGCAACAAGCTCTTTTGTGGCGGGCATGTCTATTCCATATACGTTCTGATGTCTTACGGGAGGAGCAGCAGAAGCAAAATAGACATTTTTTGCTCCATTGTTTCTTACCATTTCAACAATTTTTTTGGAAGTGTTTCCCCTAACAATTGAATCGTCAACCAATAACACGCTTTTATTTTTAAACTCAATTTCAATGGGGCTAAGTTTGTGGGCAACTGACCTTTTTCTAATGCTCTGTTCCGGCATAATAAAGGTTCTCCCTATATATCTATTCTTAATAAAACCTTCCCTGTATTTTATTCCAAGCTTGTGCGCAACTTGCATTGCTGAAGTTCTGCTTGTATCAGGAACAGGAATCACGGCATCTATTTCAAGATGTGAAAACTCCTTTAAAATTTTTTCCCCCAAGTAGTCGCCCATTCTTAGCCTAGACTTATGAACAGAAATTGAATCTATAACGGAATCAGGCCTAGAAAAATATACAAATTCAAACAAGCATGGCGTGTGGTTAACGCTTGAAGAGCAAACACAAAAGTCTAAAGAACCGGCTTCTGATATAATAACAGCTTCACCCGGAGCAATATCTCTTTCAAAGTTGTAGCCCAGTGCGCTTAGAGCTGAACTTTCAGAGGCTACCATGCGAGAACCCTCACCGTTTTTACCCAAAACCAAGGGGCGTATTCCGTTCGAATCCCTAAAGGCAACAAGACCAACGCCGCCCACAATCATGGTTACGGCAAAACCCCCTTCACAGCGCCCATATACTTTTTTGAGCGCTTTAAAAACATGTTCATTAGAAAGAGTGTCAAAGTTTATTTGAGAAAGTTCAAAAGCAAAAAGATTTAGCAAGACCTCGGAGTCTGATCCGGTATTAAACTGACAAAAGTGTGTTTCTAGTAAAAATTCCCTCATACTTTCGCTGTTTGTAAGAGTTCCGTTGTGAGCCAAAGCAACCGTGACAGGGTTAGCTGAGTAGAAAGGCTGGGCCTCCGAAACATCTGAACACCCCGCAGTTGGATAGCGCACATGGCCGATTCCAATATTGCCATCAAGTCTTAAAGAATCGTGAGTTTTAAAAACCTCGGTTACAACCCCCAGTTCTTTGTGCATAGAAAGCTTTTTACTGTCCCAGGTGGCAATACCTGCAGCGTCTTGTCCGCGGTGTTGAACTTGAATTAGGGCGTCATAAATTTCTCCAACTACATTTTCTTTAGGATGATAAAGACCAACAATACCACACATTCTATAAGTTCTCCAAAATTTTGGCTACCTCGCCGAGATATGAAGAAGGCGTTAATGATAAAAGAACAGCTTTTTCTTTTTTATCAAGGTCAAGTTCATTAACCATCTTAATATAGGTTTTTTGATTTAAGGGTCTTCCGCGAGTAAGTTTTTTAATTCTGTTGTAAGCGGAAGCATCCCCAGACCTCCTAAGAACAGTTTGGACCGCCTCAGCAAGAATACTCCAATTTTTTTCCAACTCTTCTTCCGCCCTTTTTTTATTTGGAGCTAGGCGAGAAATGCCATTAACGAGGTTTTTATAAGACAAAAGAGAGTGAGCAAAACCAACCCCAACGTTTCTAAAAACAGTGCTACCACTTAGATCTCTTTGCATGCGCGATTTGGTAATTCTTGACGCAAGAAAAGTAAAGTTATTGTTGGCAACGTCGAGATTGCCCTCCGCATTTTCAAAAAAAATAGGATTAATTTTATGCGGCATAGTGCTTGAGCCAATTTCACCAGAATTATTTTTTTGAAGAAAAATATTTCTGCTTATATATAACCACATATCGACAGAAAAATCCATCAGAACGTTGTTAAGTCTCACATAACAGTGAAAAAGCTCCGCCAAAGAGTCTCCAGGCTCAATCTGAGTTGTTATGGGGTTTTGTTCTAAACCCAAGCTTTTAATAAATTTTTTAGAAAAAGCGCTCCAGGAAAACTTTGGAAAGGCGACAGAGTGTGCAGCATATGTCCCTGTAGCACCGGAAAGCTTTGCCAAAAAAGAAACTTTTTGTATATGTGTTATTTGTTTTTCGCTCCTAGAAACAAATACAGCAAGTTCTTTACCGAGCGTTGTTGTTGTTGCGGGCTGTCCGTGGGTCAGCGAAAGAAGAGCAATACCAGATGTTTTTTTTGCAAGCTTTTTTAGCTCTTTCAAAAGAGCTTTGATGTTGGGTAGCATGATTTTTTTTGTAGCTTCCCTTGTCATTAAAGAGTACGAAATATTATTTATATCTTCGGAGGTGAGGCCAAAGTGTACCAAAGGGCACAGGTCAGACCTTCCGATTGATATTAATTTTTGAGATATAAACTCAACAACAGCATTTACATCATGTTTTGTTTTTGATTCAATGCGCTTTATTTGGTTAAAATCCCTAGGAGAAAAATCTTCATAAAGCCCACATAAAAAAATAAAATCCTTTTTTCTTAGCGGTTTAACAGCCTGAAAAGACTTGTGGTTTAAGAGCGCAACAAGGTATTTAATTTCAACCAAAACCCTATAGCGCATTAATGCCTGTTCAGAAAAAAACGCGTCTAACTCAGAAACAGCTTTCTTGTATCTCCCGTCAATTGGGGAAATGCCACTCACATTGAACCGAGGTTTAGAATCCTGTAAACAGCAAGAGCACAATTACCCGGGTCAAGAATGGTAAGAACGGGAGTCTTGCTAGGCATTTGTAGCGTTGAATGAATGTTAATGCTCATATCAACCTTATCCTTAAAGGGAGGACAGCCAAGGGTTGGTTTGTTGCAGTTCGCAGCAACAAAGCCCGACAGAGCATTTGATCTGCCTGCAATAGTAACAAAAACAACAGAGTCCTCTTCTTTTACGGATCTGATAATTTCTAAAACTCTCTCTGGATTTTTATGAGCAGAAGCGGCGTGTACCTCATGCCCGACGCCGAAATCGTCCAAAATGGTTGTAATTTTATCTGCATGGTTTTGATCAGAGGTCGAACCCATTATTATAATTGCTTTCATAGCATTTCCTTTATGTTTTCAGTAATTCGTTGGTTTATGTTGTTAAGGTCTGGAAAAATAAACTTTTCGCCAGTAATCAATTCGTATAATAGTATATATCTTGCAGAAAGCTCAGCCACAAGCTCGTCTGGGGCTGCGGGAAGAGTGTCGTCATTATATGGGTCACAGTTTTTAGCAAACCAAAGACGTAAAAATTCTTTGTCAATATTTTCTGGCTCTTGTCCACCAGCTATTCTTTCTTTGTATGAATCGCTAATCCAAAACCTGCTTGAATCAGGTGTATGAATTTCATCAACAAACTTAATTACGCCGTCTTCGCCACGGCCAATTTCATACTTTGTATCAACTAAAATTAAACCGTTTTCTTTAGCTGTTTTTTGTCCAAAAGCAAAAAGGTCTAAGCTCATCTTGGCCGCACAATCATAGTCTTTTGCTGTCATTAAGCCTAGCTCAATGATTTCTTCTCTAGAAACGGGCCTGTCGTGAATTTTGTCTTTAGTGGTTGGGGTTAGCATCGGAACATCAAGCTTATCATTTTTCACCAAACCCTCAGGAAGCACGTTTCCACAATATTCACGATCCCCCTTGTTGTAGACGGTCCACAAGGAGGTGTCGGTTGTACCTGTTATATATCCTCTAACAACAAACTCAACTTGAAAAACATCACATTTTTCTACAATAGAAACGTTTGGATCTGGTGTTGAAATTAGATGGTTTGGAAATAAGTGCTCTGTTTTTTTAAACCACCAGGCACTAACAGAATTAAGAACGGCGCCCTTATAGGGTATGGCAGCTAAAACTCGATCAAAAGCGCTTTGTCTATCTGTAGAAATCATTGCGACCTTTTTATCAAGAAAATATGCATCACGAACCTTACCAACTTTTTTATTGGGGGCGTCAATGGTGGTGTCCTGAATTGTATTATTCAGGTTCTCGTTAATTTCCTGATAATATTTCTTGTCAATATTCATGACATACCTGCGAAACAGGGTTAGAAAAAATATGACTATTTAGAATTAAATCCACGTCTTTTTTAGGAGAATTTGAATTAATGTTGATTTCCCAAACAACACCCTTGCTAATGTGCTGCAGGTCTTTAAGCCCAAAGCGTTGTTGTAGTATTTGTAGGATGCTTTGTCCGTGAATGTCGTCAAGGTTTCGCACAAGAAACCTAAAGCCCCCCTTGTTCTTTTTTGTGGTTGATATATATTCTTTGCTGGGGTTAAAAAGAACATCCGTTTTCAAAACCGCAGCAAGGTCAAAATCTTCTTGTGCTGATATTTCGTAATGGACATACTTCTTAATTTTGACATCAAAACCAAGCTTTTTTATACATCTTTCAACAGAGATTGCTTCGTTGTCTGCAATGATTGTGGAGACCAAAACCTCAGTTTTGTTGCTATGTTTAAAAGGCTTAACCTTGATTTTTTTTGCGCTGTAGCGAAGAGACTGATAGCTGAAAGAACTATCTGAACAAATATATTCTTTCATGCTTTCGAAAATGTCGTCTGCTTCTCCAGAAAGAGATCTTTCCGGGTGGGGCATCATAGCCATTACATTGCCCGACAGGTTGCTTATTGCCGCCGCGTTTTTAAAAGAGCTGTTTGGGTTTGTAGGAAAATCTTTCAACACCTCACCATCGTGGTTACAATACTGATAGGTGATAAGATTTTTTTCATTAACTAGTCCTTCGATATTTTTATCAACAACAAATCTTCCTTCCGCATGAGCAATTGGAACGCGCAAAACTCCACCATTTTTTTTAATAAAAGCAGAGTTGCTAGCTGTGTTTGGTTTAATGTGGCACCAAGTGTTGTAATACCCGGTTCCAACTATTTGTTCTTTAACCACGCGCCTGTTGTCTGTAAGCGCGAGAACTGTATTAAAGTCCTCGTTTCCTGGAACCAGTCCAGACTCAACCAGTATTTGGGCGCCGTTGCAAATGCCAAGAACCGGTTTTCCTAACAAAGCCTGCTCTTTAATTTTATTAACTACGGGATCAAGGGATGCGATAATGCCCGAGCGAGAGCGGTCTTCAAAAGAAAAACCACCCAAAATAATATATCCCAAACAGTCTTCTAATAAGCTCGGAGGGTCGTTCCAAAAATGAGGCTTTGGGCTAAATCCACACCTCTTAAGTGAATTAATAGTTTCGTTTTCTGTGTTAGACCCCGGAAACTGAATGTATGCAATTGAATTATTTTTCATTTAAAAATACGGAGTTTGATTCATCTTTAATAACAACGCCTATTTCGGTATAGTTTTTTGCTCCTAAACAGCGAAACACCCCACCTTTTTCCTCCGGACTAACCACTATAACCAGACCAATACCCATGTTGAATGTTTGGTATAAGTCCTCCTTTTCAATATCAAGCGCATTGCTCAGAAATTCAAAAATTGGAATTTTTTTCCAAGAATTAATGTTTATATCTAAAGACAGATTGTTGGGCAAAACGCGCGGAACGTTATCTATTAAACCTCCGCCAGTAATATGCGCAAGGCTCTTTATGTTAACGTTGTTGTTCATAAAGCTTTGAACGAGCGTGCTATAGTTCATGTGTGGGGTTAACAAACAGCTGCCAACTGTCACATCATAGCCCGGCAGAAAATCGCCGACAGAAAGATTCAATGAATCAAAAATAAGCTTACGTGCCAGAGAATACCCGTTGGTGTGGAGACCGCTTGAATGAACACCGATAGCAATGTCACCATCTTCTACCTTGGAACCGTCAATAACTTTTTCTTTTTCAATAATGCCGGTGGCTATACCAACCAAGTCATATTCGTTTGCATGGTATGTTCCGGGCATTTCTGCCGTCTCGCCCCCAACAAGAGCGACACCGTGTTTTTTGCACTCCTCAGCAACGCTTTTAATTATTTCTGCAACAACACCCTTTTCAAGATTGCTACCAGCAACATAATCAAGAAAGGTTAATGGTTTGGCGCCAGTAGAAGCAACATCATTACAGCAAGCGCTGACAAGGTCGTTTCCAATATATTTAAAATTATTTGCTTTTTGAGCAACAGACATTTTGGTTCCAACGCCATCAATGCTTTGTACTAAAACAGGATCTTTAAACTCTTGCAGTATGTCTTTAATTGAATACATAGACCCAAAGCCGCCGATCGAAGACAACACATTTTTGTTAAACGTTTCTTGAATTTTATTTTTAGACAAAGATATAACATCATCAGCTTTTGCAATATCGACACCAGCGTCTTTATATGTAATTTTTTTCTTCATTATTGAAGCCTTTCTCTTAAAGAATTTTTCCAAATATTTTTCATTGAACACAATTCGGTATTAATATAATTATCAAAGATAATTTTGTTTGTACTGTTAGTTGAACCAATTTTATCAAAAGGAACATCTTCGCATTCTAGCGCTCGTTGAAAGCTGGCAGCATTTTCTTTTTTAATCTCTACAATAAAAGATAGGTTTTCGCTAAAAAGTAATTCCTCTTGAACGGGTTTAATTGAGCACCCAATTGAATTTTTAAAACACATTTTTGAAACAGAAACCGCGAGGCCTCCTAGGCCAGAATAGCTACAAGACTCTATAAGGCTCTGGGCGTTTGCTTTTAAAAGAGCGTTTAAGGTTTCACTGTACCTGGAAACATCAATCTTACCAATTTTAGTGTTTTTGACCTCCATAACACTACAAAACAAACTACCACCAAGGTCTGAATGTTGGGAGCCAACAAGATAAAGGATAGAGTCTTTGTGCTGAAAGCTGTTATACAACAAATCCTTTTTTGTTGTTTTACCAAAACAGCCAATAATGGGGCTTGCAGGAATGGCCTTGTCGCCGCTTTGATTATAAAAGCTTACATTTCCAGCAACTACAGGAAGATTTTTTAGGTCGCCAAACCTCAACAGATTGCACGACTTTTGAATAGCGAGACAGCTTTGAGCAAACTGCCACATTTGTTCTGGTTTTTCAGGATTTCCAAAGCAAAGACAGTCTGTAATGGCTGTGGGCGAAGCCCCCACCGATACAGTACGAGCACACGCTTCAAGTAAAGCATATTGGGCAACTAAATAAGGATCAATTTTTCCAAGAGATGGATTGTGCGTAAGGGTTGCAGAAAAACAAACTTCTTTTATTTCTTCAGGAAATTTTTTTGAATCAAAAGGAGCTACCACCCCCGCGTTTGAATGGCCCCTTTCAAGCAAAACCCTTCCTTGAACATTTTTGTCATAAGATTCATAAACAGGTTCTCGAGAAGCAACGTTTTCGTGGCTCAACATTTTTTGCAAAACATCGTTATAGTTCAAACTCTTTGGAAAAACGCCATTAATCGTCTGAGATTCTTTTTTCTTCATAGGCCTATCATAAACGAACCCCTCGTTTATTTTTTCAATGGGGCCGTCTACTAACTTTTTGTCTCCAGAAAGAACGGTATAGTGTTTTTCTTTAACAATTTTACCAACCACACTAGCCATGGCTCCTTCTGACACGTTAGGAAAATCAAATTTTTCATTATAATGTTGTAAAATTTTTGGAGTCAAATCTGGAGGGCAAGACCACATGAACCGCTCTTGTGTTTCAGAGCATAAAATAATATGACTGTCCAGCTCTGGCATGCTAGTATGTATTTTGTCTACCCACACTTCTGCGCCCAAGCCCGCGGCGTCTGCCAGCTCTATGCTTGCACAGGCAACGCCACCAGCGCCCAAATCTTTAAAGCCAACCCTATCCACTAAATTTTTTTCTTCTAAATATTCAAACAAAGAATATGTGGCTTTTAAAATGTGTCTTTCTAAAAATGCGTTAGGTTCTTGAACGGCACCCTTATTTTGTTGTTCTTTTTCTTCTTCTAGCTCAAGAGAGGCAAAGCTTGCGCCACCGAAACCGCTATTGTCAGTGGGTTTTCCAATTAATATTAGGTCATAACCCACAGATTTTTTTGGAGACCTAGAGCGAAGTAAGTTTTTTTCTTTTACTACTCCCGCAGTAAGGACTGTTACAAGGCAATTTTCATTATATTCTTCGTCAAAATATAAATCACCACATATATTTGGTATTCCTAGGGGGTTTCCATACCCAGCAATTCCAGAAACAACCCCATCGTGAATCCATTTAGTTTTGTTTCTTTTAATGTCACCAAAACGCAAACTATCGCCTAGAGCCATTACTTCTGCGCCCATACAACAAACATCCCTTACGTTGCCACCAATTCCGGTCGCTGCGCCTTCATATGGAACAATTTGGCTTGGGTGGTTATGCGATTCGTGGCTAACCACAAGACCATACCTATCACCTTTGTTGTCAACAGCTAAAGAAACAACTCCCGCATCATCTTTGGCGCCCAAAATTACATTGGGACCATCTGTAACAAAATGCTTAATGTGATTTTTGCTGCTCTTGTATGAGCTATGCTCAGAGCCTTGGATTGAAAAAAGAACTAGTTCGGTGAGAGTTGCGGGTCTTTTCAAAAATTCAAACTGAATTTTTTTTACCTCATCAATGCTTAGGGGAATGTTTAAAGACCTTAATTGGCTGGCTATCTCAATATCATTACTAGAAGAAAAATCAATAGTATCCCAACTAGCAAAGACGCTCATTATATTTTAAAAGTTTGGTTGCGGTCAGGGCCGTGAGAAACTAAAGAAATTTTTACACCCGAAACCTCTTCAATTTTTTTTATAAAACGTGTCAATTCTTCAGGGCATTGATCCAGGCTTTCAATAACGTCTGGCAACGGTCCCCACCCAGGGAGGGTTTCATAAACGGGTTGGATGTTGCGAAAGTTTTCAATATCTGATGGGACGCCAACAAAAGGTTTGTTGTTTATTTGATATCCAACGCAAAGCTTGATGCTCTCTAAACCGCTTAAAACATCTACTTTTGTAAGGATAATTTCAGAAAAATTATTAAGCTGGTTTGCATATTTTAGTTGGACTAAATCAATCCATCCAACGCGCCTTGCTCTGCCTGTTGTGGTGCCATACTCTTGTCCAACATCACGAATTTTATCTTCAAGCTCTCCTGAAATTTCTGTGGGAAACGGTCCACGGCCAACATATGTTAGATAGGCCTTTGCAATTCCAACAATCTTTTTTGCACCGTTGAGACCAATACCACCACCCGCCTCTACTTGACCGGCAACAGTGTTGCTGCTTGTTGTGTATGGATAAAGACCGTGATCGACGTCAAGACAAGCACCTTGTGCGCCCTCAAACATTAATTGTTTATCATTTTTCAAAGCAGTGGACAACTCTTCAGTGATATTAGAAACATAGGGGCGAATCATTTCCCCATAACCAAGAAATTCTTCCAATATGTTTTCAAATGTATGCCCAAACTTTTCATTAAAAACGTTTTCTACAAGAAGCTTGTTAAAAGCAAAAGATTTTTTTAAGCGCCTTTCAAAAAGCTCTTTATTTAGCAAGTCGGCTATTCTCAGCCCATGTCTATAAAGCTTGTCTGCATAAACCGGTGCGATACCAGACCTGGTACTACCAGCAGCCAACTCATTTTGAAAATTGGTTAGATGATAGTCTATGTCTACATGGTAGGGCATAATTAGATGTGCCCTGTCGCTTATTAAAAGGTTTGTAGACAACCCCTCTTTTTTTAACATGGCTAGCTCTTTTATTAAAACACGAGGATCAACAACAACCCCACTTCCAATTACAAGTTTACACTTGTTGTGTAATACACCGGATGGTATAAGGTGAAGCTTAACTGTTTTGTCATCAAGGATAATTGTATGTCCTGCGTTGTTTCCGCCCTGAAAACGAACAATGTAGTCAGCGCGAGCAGCAAAATAGTCGGTAACCTTGCCTTTACCTTCGTCGCCCCACTGAGCACCAATTACTACTACAATATTGCTCTTAATTTTTTGCACTTTTTGATGTTAATGATAAAGTGTAATTTATGCCGTGACACATTTATACCAAAAGAATAGTTTTAAATTTTTATTATTTCTTGCCTCTTGTTTATTTTATGGCTGTGCAGCGGCTGGCGCAATCCTGGTTCCTCTCGACTCAATTGATCCACCAAAAGGGAAGTATGGAATTGGAACACAGGTATATTTTTGGACTGACAAAAGCAGAGGAGAGGTCTATACAACCGACCCAACCGACTTTAGAAACTTAATGGTACAGATATGGTACCCCACAGAAAAAAGAGAAGGATACCAAAACGCTCCCCATGTAACCTTTCCAAAAAAAGCTATTGGGAGCATTGTTCGAACAGCGGGTCTGCCAACAAACTTTGGTCAACATGGAACCAGGTTGGAAGCGAACAGCATATTTGGATTATCGCCGATTCAAGACAAAAAATTTCCTCTAGTATTGTTTTCACATGGTGACGGTGGACTGTTAAATCAAAATACATCTCAAGTTGAAGAGCTCGTAAGCAACGGCTATGTTGTTATAGCATGTAACCACACGTACAATGCAAGCATATCTTTTGACAAAGACGGTAACGCAATTATGTATAAGCAGAATGTTAGCTGGAACGAACAAGCGCAATACCACAAAAAATATTATACAAACCTATTGATTAACTACAGATACCAAGACCTAGCATTTTTACTCAAGCAGCTTAAAAACGAAACATTTTCTGATGGAACAAAAAACCCTTTCCAACAAATAATTGACTTCGACAATGTAGGAGCAATGGGACATTCAATGGGCGGTGGCACAACATATATAGGCCTACTAAAAGATCAAAACATAAAAGCGGGAATAGCTTTTGACGGCTGGTTCTTTGGTTTGCTAGACAAAGAAGCTGTAACAGATACAAAAAAACCATTTTTACACATTGGGCAAGAACAGTTTTTAGATGACAAAATACCAGGAGATATAAATGACTCGGTAGATGGAAAAAGAAACTTTTCTGTTTATCAGCAAATGCTCAAAAACAACAAAGAGTCTTTTGGAGTTTATATTAAAAATAGCCTTCATTATTCATTTACAGATCTGAAATTAATATATAAGCAGGGCGCGCCCCTTTCAATACCATTAAATAGTTTGGGCGCGGTTGATAAAAAAACAGTAGAAAAGGTAATGGATACAATGGTTTTGGATTTTTTTGATTACTCGCTGAAAGGCAAGCCATTTGATATAAGTGCCTATAATAAATATGGCGGTAAGGTTGTATACCAGCAGTACCCGCAAGGCTGAAGCGCCAACTTTTTCTTAAATACTCAAAAAATAAATTAACAAAAAATTGTTGACATCTACGGAAACAATCAGCAATTTAGTTGAAATTAGCAATAGAAAGGGTACGGCCCCTTCGATTGCTGTGTATATATTGTAGCTTTTTACACATATATATAATAGGGTAAGAAAAAAATGAAAAAAAATAATAAACAAAAATTTGTATATAAAAATACTCATTTGGAGGTAGAATAATGAGAAAACTACGTATGTTAATTGCACTAGTTCTCCTACCAACAATGATGTTTGCACAATCAACAACCGCTAAATTAGCGGGTGTGGTTGCAGATGCTGATGGTAATCCATTAGTTGGAGCAAACGTTGTAGTTGAAGGATCAAACCTTGGTGCAGCTACCGATGAATTAGGTAGATACTATATTCTTGACGTTCCTGTAGGTACTTATGACCTAAGAGCTGAATATATTGGTTACACTACTGTAATTGAATCAGGAGTTAGAACTTCAGTTGGTTTTACTACATCTGTTGATTTTAATCTTGACGTTGCAGCTGTGGCCGGTCAGGCAGTTACAGTAACTAGAGAAAGACCATTAATTAATCCAAATGCTACAAACACAACTCGAGTTGTTGATAAAGAGTTGATTGACGCATTTGCTGTTAGAGGGGTTTCAAATATTGTAAACCTACAAACAGGTGTTGTAAATGGTTACTTCCGTGGAAGTAGAAGCGGAGACAGTCGTTATTATGTTGACGGTGTTCCGGTTAAAGATGTTTATGGAGGCGGAAATCTCTTAAGCGGTAATTCGCAAGCAGCCCTGCAAGAAATCTCAGTTCAAACTGGTGGTTTCTCAGCAGAATATGGTGGTGCGAACGGAGGTATCGTAAACATTACAACTAAAACGGGTGGATCAGATTGGACATCTAGAGTAGGATTTGAATCTTCTTTAGGTGCTGACCCAAGTACTGACCCTGATAAACTTTATACTGATGGATACCAAAATGTAAACTTTGATTTTGGTGGTCCAATTAGTGATAACATCAAAGTATACCTATCTGTAGAGAGTACAGAAAAAGGCGGAGATGTATCTTATAGTTATTATCCACAAATGGATGCAACCCCAATGACAGAACTTCCGGCAGATTACACTTATCTTGAAGACGCTGATGGTGTTTGGGATGTTGTATATTCAGGAAGCGACGATTTGGGAGGCTTTGATTATGGATATGATGAAAACGGAAATAAAATTGCTCATATTGAAGCTGTAATTAGGAACAATCAGACCGACCCAGCGTTATTAGCTGCAGGCGTTGCTGATTATGACACAACTTTTGTTATGTACAGCAATTATAGACGCATGTATGGTCAACAACCACAAGATGATAATGAAAAACTTACTATCAATGGTAATATGACCATGGACTTTGGTCCATTACGTTTAAAGCTTGGTACTCAGGCATATGACTATGAAGGACATAGCTATAGCTGGAGCAGAGTTTACGGTGGAACAGATGGTTCATTTATTAATGAAACAGATTTCCAAATGGGATATTTAAATGCTAGATACACAATTAGTCCATTATCATACATTAAAGCTTCATTGTCTCAACAGACATATGAAACTGTATCAGGTAATGAAAACTACTTGACTGATATTGAAGCATACGGAAGAAGAACCAAGGCTTTTGGTTCCCCAAATTATTATAAAAGAGATGGTACAGGGTTTAACCCGCTATCACCAGATGAATTTTTTGGTGTAAGCGGCTATGGAACTCAAACCACAGGATATGATACTAGAAAAACAACAACAAACACTATTAGCTTTGACTACACCAACCAAATTGGTTACAACGAGTTCAAACTAGGTGCGTCTATTGACAATCATGAAATTTCAAGATATGGTCTTACCGCATCAGGTGTTGCTAGAGC
>Ga0255753_1000874_pt1 | contig 37675 bp, 39 predicted proteins | sample 041ome_10_FD_179953 | JGI IMG/M metagenome (GOLD analysis project Ga0255753, IMG submission 179953) | Coastal salt marsh microbial communities from the Groves Creek Marsh, Skidaway Island, Georgia - 041412US metaG (version 2) | ecosystem: Environmental > Aquatic > Marine > Intertidal zone > Salt... | reverse complement strand
GTATACCTTATCGTGAATATCAAACAGCGGATCTCTTGGCGTGTTGCGGTGTCCATGCATTTTAAAAAACTGCTAACAATGTTGTGTTTATTTGAATTTCGACAGAATTCGCCATGCAGCTGGTAACAAAGCGGCGGCTATTAGGATTTTCAATATATCACCATATAGGAATGGCAGAACCCCATTATTAACTGCGCTTTCAATGCCAATAAACTGAGCCAACCAGATGGCGCCGCATCCGTAAATGAGGATGTTGCCAGCTACCATGGCTATCAATGTGGTCACAAAAGTCTTTCCAAAACCGCGGCTAGCCAAAGCGCCGAGAAGCACGCCTGCAGCCAAGAAGCCAACGAGATACCCGCCTGTTGGACCTATTAATGCTGGCAGCCCAGCTGCACCACCAGCAAAAACAGGCATCCCCATAGCCCCTTGAAGTAGGTAACAGCCTATGGTTAGAAACGCTAAATGTGAGCCGTAGGATAATCCAATCAATAAAATTACGAGTGTTTGAGCGGTCACTGGCACCGGGTACAAGGGGATTGTTATGTAGGATGACAGTGTTATCAGAGAAGATCCTAAAACAACTAAAAATATTTTTACTAAACTTGTTTGTGTCCGTTTTTCCTGGAATGCAGTGTCGATAAAACTCTCCAAAATTGTCTTTGAAACATGAAAGTCACGAACATCTTGGTCAATCGATAGTTTCATACTTTTTAACCTCTCAAAATTATAGTTTCTCTTGGCAGCAGTTGTTGAGTTCAGAGACTTAGTAGTTCGCGTGCTTCGGCTGCAGTTGCGGGCCGCCGATTGTAGTCTGGCATTGCATCGACGAGCTTCTTTACAAGTTCAGCGTTGCTCTTTGCCAACCTGTCACGGTCAAACTTAATGTTGTCCTCAAGCCCGGTTCTGCAATGCCCCCCTAATTCCAGACACCACTGGGCAACTTCGAATTGATGTCTGCCGATGCCGGCAGCGGTCCATGTGCCATCCGGGATAAGTTCTTTGTACTCTTGGATCAAGAATTCAAGAATTGAACGGCGGGCGGGCATTGCGTTAGGAATGCCCATAACAAATTGCACATGCGGGGGACTTTTCAACAAACCACGTTTAATGAGCGAAACAGCATTATAGAGCATGGCAAGGTCGAATACCTCAATTTCAGGTTTGATATCATGCTCCAACATAGTCTTTGCCAAACCATCCACAAATTCAGGAGGGTTTTCATAGATATTTTTTGGGAAATTTACCGAGCCTGTCGCCAATGAAGCCATGTCAGGTTTCAGATGCAGCATTGACCCACGTTGACTCTGATCACGGCCACGTCCCCCAGTCGAAAATTGAATAATCATGTTCGGACAGTGTCTTTTGACACCTTCTTGGATTTCAGCAAACTTTTTCGGGTCTGAGCTTGGAGATTGATCGTCATTTCGGACATGAATATGAACGAGAGATGCGCCGGCCTCAAAGGCTTCATGGGTCGACTCTATTTGTTCGCTGGGTGTGACTGGCACTGCCGGGCTGTCGGCTTTTGTTGGTATCGCGCCGGTGATAGCGCATGTCACGATGCAGGGGCTGGTCATTTTGGTATCTCTTGGCTGTTTTTACGTTCGATAAAGTGGAAGCTTGTAATATCTTTCTGCGATGTAATTCCTTTGATCAGGGTTTTCAGTGGTGTTTCCATTATCGGATAGGATGTATCAATAGGGCCCGACTCCTTGAGGGCATCAAATTCTTTTTTGTCATAAAAAATTGAGAGAAGAACATCGTCATCAGTCGCATTAACACCAAGACGGTTTCGAGCTTTTTCAAGAGCAGGTAGTACCAACTCACCTGGCCTCTGGGTGATTGGCTCTGCTCCTTTGGTAATGCGGTCATACAAATTAGGATCAATTTTGCCTGCTATTTCTCCATAGCCGCCGCGAACATATAAACGCACTTCATCAGGGACATTAGAAAATCTCTCTTTGCCGTTATCCATTGCCACAACATTCAATACAGATTGGGTAATGATGTATTGGGCAAAAGGGCTTACGACAATTGGATAGCCGAGATCGGCACGTACATTGCCGGCTTCTTGCAGAATGTCATCCAGCCGATCAGCTAATCCCACAGTGCTGAGTTGATATTCTAGATTCGAAATCATGCCGCCAGCAACTTGATGATGAAAATGAAAAGCATCATACTCGGCAATTTCCCCGAGGGGTTTGTCTTCCTTGGCCGCAATGAATTTTAAAATTTCTGACACTTCATCAATTTTATTAAGGTCTAAATCAACATCATAGCCCATACGCCGTAAGTTGTTTGTTAGGGCTTGTGTCGATGGGTGTGATGCGCCATTGGCAAGTGGCGCTGTTGCAGAATGTACGACCTCAACCCCGTTTTTGACCGCGCACAGCGCTGTGTAAGGGGCGAGACCAGACAAACAATGTGAATGGAGCTGCAACGGCATGTCGCCCATAACCGCCTTCATACGTTTAACGAGGCTTGTGGCGCGTTCAGGCCGCAGCAAGCCACTGGGATCTTTGATAAAGACTCCATCAACCCCCAGCGCCATAACCTGTTTGGTTTTCTCAACGTAATAATCATCTGTATGGACTGGGCTTTCGGTGAATACTATTCCAGGCACAACCGTTAAGCCATGACGCTTTGCTTCAGTTATCGGAATTTCCAGATTTCTGATGTCATTGAGTGCATCATAGGGGGTATGATAACGCATTCCGTTCGCTGCGAATCGCTCGGCGGATAACGCGACCACATCATCTGGGAAAAATTCAAAAGTAAAGAGGCTTTGACCACGTGTATGAATGATGAGAGGCGTTTTCGTGATCCATTCGCTCAGAATACGCATGCGCTCCCAAGGGTCTTCTCTCAAATATCTGACACAAACGTCAAATACAGCGCCACCAACAAGGTCAATAGCCTCAAAGCCCGCTCTATCAAGAGCCGGCGCCATCGATCGCATCATAGCTGTAGTCATGCGCGTTGCCCATAAACATTGATGGGCGTCACGCAATGTTACATCAATCAGCCGCACAGTTTTATTACTAGTCATTTATTATTCCTCAAGAAAACCTCATCAACCCAGCGTGTTGAAATGTCATTTTCCAGAAAAGCCTTATGCCGCAGCATTTTTTCATGGAACCCAGCGGTTGTTTTCACTCCATCTATCGAGAAGGCTTTTAACGCATCCCTGGCTTTTGACATAGCCAAGTCTCTGTTATCGGCATGCACGATTAGCTTCGCAATCATGGAGTCGTAAAATGGCACAATGTAATAGCCCTCATAGACGGCGGTATCAGTGCGCACGCCAGGCAATTTTGGCGGAGACCATTTGCTTAACTTACCTGGATTTGGGGCAAAATTCTGCTCCCAGTCTTCAGCATTTATTCTAAATTCTATCGCGTGTCCGGAACGGCTCTGCCTTGGCAAAATGGTATTTAATGCGGCACCTTGCGCGATGTTGAATTGAGCCTCAACCAAATCAACTCCAGTCAGCATCTCGGTCACCGGATGCTCAACTTGGATACGCGTGTTCATCTCTATGAAGAAAAACTCCCGCTTCACCGGATCATAAATGAACTCAACGGTTCCTGCGCCTTCATAATTTACACCAGCCGCTAACATCTCAGCAGTTTTGTGAAGCTCTTTTCGGGTTTTGGCGTCAAGAATTGCTGCTGGCGCTTCTTCAATCAATTTTTGATGCCGGCGCTGAACTGAGCAATCACGCTCGCCGAGCGCAATTGCGTTACCCCGTCCATCACCCAATATTTGAACTTCGAGGTGACGAATCTTCTTAAAATATTTCTCAATGTAGATGTGCCCATCACCAAACGCGTTTTTTGCCTCTGCGTTACAGCGCTGGAAGGCGCTGGCAAATTCGGCATCGTTTTCGACAATCTGCATGCCACGCCCACCACCACCGGCACGGGCTTTCAGCAGAAGCGGATAATCAATAGATTTTGCGGCACGCATCGCTGCGTCCTCGGCTTCATAGGCGTCATCTGACCCGGGGACAACTGGCACATTATTTGTGATAGCTATCTGACGTGCAGTTGACTTGTCACCCATTTGGCGTATCGAGTCTGCAGTCGGGCCAATAAACTTAATGTTATTTGCTTCGCAAAGATCCACAAACTCTGCATTCTCCGACAGAAACCCATATCCGGGATAGATTGCGTCACATGCATTGTGCAAAGCTGTATGGATGATTGCGTCTTTTGCTAGATAGCTTTTTGAACTTGGGGCGGGCCCAATACAGACTGACTCATCAGCCTGCAACACATGTTGAGATGATTTGTCGGCTGTTGAATAAATGGCAAGGCTCTGTATATCCAGATTTTTTGCGGTTTTTACAGCCCTTAACGCTATTTCGCCCCGGTTCGCAATTAAGACTTTGCTAAATGTTGTTTGTTGTTTTTTCATCAAGACGCTATGGCCGTTCACTTACATTATTTTGAAATTTTTTGTCCCATAAAATGAAACATCATCTTGTGTTTCGAAGTTGGCTATGTCAACAATAATAGATGGGAGGCAAAATATTGACATTAGACGAAGTGATTTCCCCATCAGTTGAGCAGCTTAGTTGGAGCGGGCAATGAGTGGTTTGTCGGGCAAGCGTCTGTCTGACTCTCCATCATCGCGTATCGATGACATGGTAGAACTCGGCGTAGCTGGAAAGGCGCTAGCTATTGTTGAGCTTTTGGTTGGTCGCGATTACCCCGTCCAGATGTCAGAAATTGTTGAGGTTTCAGGAATTCCGAAACCCAGCGCTCACCGCCTGATAAATTTCCTAGTTGAGTGTGGCTATGTTGAACGCCACCCAGTTCTAACTGGCTATATTATCGGAAAAAATCTGTCATTATTGGCGTATCAGGTTCTGGCGAATAAAACAGGTGGCGGTTCCCAAAGATTACATATGGAGCGCTTGGTTGAGCGTGTAAATGAGACGGTGAATGTTGGTGCTTTGATTGGCAATCATGTGGTTTATCATGATCGTGTTGAGGCTTCCTGGCCCTTAGGTCTTCATTTTGAGGCTGGTAGTAAGGTGCCGATGCATTGTACTTCGATTGGCAAATTGATGCTCGCGCTCAAGCCTCCAGGCGAAGTCGAAATGCTGCTTTCCAAAACTGATTTACACCGCTACACGCCCCGTTCAAAAACCCAAATACCAAATTTGCTTGCCGAGCTTGAAAGGATACGCACTCAAGATTTTAGCATTGATAATCAAGAGTTTATGGATGGTGTGTGTTGCATTGCGGTGCCACTCAGGACTTCGGATGGACGTGTTTTTGCTGGTATGGCGCTCTCAGCACCTGAGGTAAGATTGCCTGTGGTCAAACTGAAAAAACTCTTGCCAGAATTGCGCCGAACCGCTGATGATTATGTTTTAGATTTAGAGTCGCACAAAAACTAATGGCCACGTATTTTGATGTTAGTGGTTACGCCTACAAACCGATTGCAACAAAGAGATGATCTTAAATAACAGATAACTAATTTGCAGAAGAGGACGATGATGTCGCTAAGTTACGCTGATGTTGGTGAAATTCTCAAAATGATCGACTCGTCATCATGTGCTGAAGTCGTTTTGGAGCTTGATGGCATCAAAATGATTGTCAGGAGAGGCGAAAAAGGGTCATCAGTTCCAGAGGTTTCAGCGATTTCTGATTCTGGCCGATCTGATTCTGGCCGATCTGATTTTGGCCAATCTGATTTTGGAACGCCAACTGGCAATGCAGTTGCATCCCGCATCCCACCACCATCTGCCAACAAACCTGATGCCGGTAAGGCGGTGGCAGGAGGCGGTGATATTGTCAAATCGCCAATGGTCGGCACATTTTACAGCAAACCATCGCCCGAAGATCCCCCATTTGTGGCTGTTGGGCAAAATGTAAAAAAGGGCGATACGCTCTGCCTGATAGAAGTTATGAAATTATTTACCACGGTAGAGTGTACAACTGATGGTACGGTCGAAACGATATTTGTGGAAGATGGTGCGCTGGTAGAATTTGACCAGCCATTGTTTTTGATTGCATAGTTTTAAGAGGCATTCGCATTATTTAGGTTTTTTACTGACGCAAACATGTTGAGAGAGGCTTTGCTCTCATGTGAGAACTGAGAAATCAAATACAAAGCCAGCTTACGCAAACGGGAGGTTACATATGTTAATGAAGAAAACACGTATTGGTAAAGCACTCGGTGCTTTAGCCTTGGGGGCCGTCTCACTTGGTAGCCCATTGACTGCCAATGCTACAGAGACAGTTCCAATTTTGCTTTGTCCATTTGGTTGTGGTCCAATGGCAGGCGATACAATCCTCATGAATCAGCTCATTAAAAATGGGTCAGACGTAGTTTTGCTACCTCAGGAAACGCCGGGTTATATGTATAACATCCGCGAAATGGGCAAGAATGAGCGCAAACAAAAATCATCTGTTTTTAAAACCGAAGATACGCTGATACAGGTTGCCTATGCTGGTGGCTCTAAGGAAATGAAAGAGTTTGTCCCAGAACCCGTGCAGGTTCCATGGAAGCTGCTTTATGGAGAAACCTGGTGGGCACAAGGTAAGTTTCTTGGTACCTATGACTGCTCTTTGAAAACAATGGCTGACCTCAAAGGTAAGCGCATTTCTCTTGGCCTTCGTGGGCAATCTGACTGGGGTGTGTTTCCGCGACTGCTCCTCGAAGAAGTATTTGGTATAACGCCAGATAATACAGATATCCGTCATATGTCTCCAGCTCAGTTAACACAGCAGCTTATTGACGGTGCCACAGATGCGGCGATCATACCTTTGGGTGCAGAGCCCAACTTCAAGGAGTTCATGATCCCTGGCGTCGTGAGACAGCATGAAGCGACAGGAAAAAAGCTTTGCTATATCGGCGTAACAAAAGAAAATATTGAGCAGCTCAACAAAAAGTTTCAGGCCACTTGGTTACACACCGTGTTGCCGCCAAACACTCTGCCGTATCAGTCTGAACCACTCGGCATCGGTGTGAACCGTGCTTACGCTGCGGTTCATGAGAGCTTTGATGAGGAAAAAGCCTATAAAACCGTCATGGCAGTTGCGAAAATTGCGCCTGAAATGAAAGAACTTCATGCGCTGTGGCGCGTCTGGTCACCAGAATTAATGACCTGTGGACTGTCTGAAGAAAATGCTCATCCAGGTGCCGTTCGTGCTTACAAAGAGCTTGGTTGGTGGACAAAAAGTGATAACCCGCTTTGTACGCCAATGACCTATCCAGCAACAAATTAGTGATGCCTTGTCTTGGGCGGCGGCTGCGTTCGTCGCCCATGCACTCATATTAATAGAGCCGGTTGTTTCTAGACTGGTTTTTTTTGGGGGATAATGTTTTGTGGTCTAAGCTTCGCAGATGTGTTGATATTCCATTTCTGATTAGTGGCGTGGTTCTAACCTTCTATATTGGTGCATCAGCCTTTGGTCTGGTGAAAAATTCCGCGGAACATTATTCAAATTTTATTCTAGGCACCTGCATTATGACAGGCTTGCTGGCCATTCGTAGTTTGGCGGATGAAAAGATCAGTAATACTGTGAAGCCTTTTTTTGCAGCCCGTTTTGCGTTTGCCGTTGCGGCATTAGTGCTCTCGGCGATTGGCATGGGCTATGTGCGCTATAACGCAATTGCTCTAGAGCAAGTTCAACCATTTTTTACTGAAACACAGATGATTTTTGGCTGGATCATGACTGTGTCTATTTTGATGCTGACATTGATACATTGGGGGCTTTTGCTAACCAGCATCATCACCATATCAATAATATATTTCTTTTTAGGTTATCTAATCGAAAACCCGTTGTTTATGACACCTGAGTATGATCCCGAATTTGTAATGAACTACATTGGCTTGGGAACAAATCAAGGGTTTTATTATCTTGCGCAGGTGGCAGCAGACTCAGTCTATTTTCTTATCATTTATGCGGCAATTCTTCTTGGTGTTGGCATGCTTGATATGGTTCTTGATGTTGGAAAAATTGCTGGACGCAGAGTTTCAGGAGGGGCCGCAGGTCCCGCTATCATCGGCTCTGGGATTGTTGCGTCAATTATGGGGCAGGCTGTTTCTAATGTGGTATTAACCGGCCGTCTTACCGTGCCAATGATGCGAAAATATGGCTACAAAGGTTCAATGGCAGGGGCGATTGAGGCAACAGCGTCTACTGCTGGTCAGATCATGCCTCCAATTATGGGGTTGGCTGCTTTCATAATCGCCTCGTTTCTAAACAAAGCCTACATCGATGTCGCGTTGTCGGCTCTGATACCCGGCCTGCTTTATCTGGTGGGCGTATGTATCGCTGTTGCCGTCTATGCACGCCGTTATGAATTGCCAAAACTTGTTGAAAAGGTTGACACAGAGCGCATTAAGCGTTTGTTGCCAACCTTCATCATTTCTTTTGGTGTTGTGTTGTGGTTTTTACTTGGGTACCGGTCACCGGCGATTGCTGGTCTATGGGGTATTGGACTCGCTCTTTTATTTGCAATGTTTCAAGGCAAATTCAGGCCCACAAGACAGCAACTCTATGATGCTGTGCAGGAGGGGTTTTATTTAGTTGCCATCCTATCATTGCTTTTGATCGCTGTTGGGCCGCTTGGCCAGGTTATGTTAACGACAAATTTGTCTGGACGACTTGGTTCGGCTTTAATCCAATATTTACCAGATACACAACTTATCTTGCTCATCGGAGCGATGATTGTGTCGCTAATACTTGGGATGGGTTTGCCAACACCTGTTGCCTATATTATTGTCGCTCTCGCCCTAGTCCCATTTATGCAGCAAATTGGTATACCGGCGCTTCAAGCACATTTTTTCGTGTTTTATTTCGCGGTGTTTTCAACCTTAACTCCGCCTGTGGCAGTCAGCGTCCTGGCCGCCGCCAAGTTGGGAGAAGCCACTTTTCTGAGCACGGCAAAAGACTCAATGAAAATTGCGCTAACCACCTTTATTATTCCCTTTGCATTTGTTTTCTCGCCCGAATTGATGCTGTTTCCAGTCATCACCGTTGGGACAATAGTAGCCATTGTTGAGGTTGTTTTTGTGCAGTTAGCCGTGTCAGTTGCGTCTTATGGGTTTCTTTTCCGATCATTAAATGGCGTTGAACGCGGCGGCTATACTATTGTCGCTTTGTCGGGTTTCCTCGGATTCACTTATGATACCGTTTTCTGGTATGTGGCTGTCACCCTATTCCTTGCTATGTCTGGTTATGTTTACATAACGAAGAAGGCGTAATCTTGCGCCAAGATCAAAGTGCCCCGATAATCTGAGGTGCAATTATGCGCGGGCATTTGAGTCACAGTCGTTGCTAGAGAGAAACTTTCTGGAGATGTTTCATCGTGACCGTTGTCAATAAAGCCACCGGCAATATACAATCAATCAAAAGTATTACTGAAAAAGTACGAGCTGGTGATTTAGGTGCTATAGAAATAATTGAAGATACGCGGCAAGTAATTTCAGACATTGATGGCGGTGTAAAGGCTTGGCAATCACTTGATTGGGACAAGGTTAATAGACAAGTTGACCTTTTGATATCCAGGCCGAATTGGCGATCGCTACCGCTGGCAGCGGTACCTATTGCCGTCAAAGACCTATATGATACTGCGGATTTTGTTACTACTTATGGGTCAGACATCTACAAAGAACATATGCCGGCAGCAGATGCTGGGCTTGTGTCCATAATGCGTGCTTTGGGCGCAATTATCATTGGGAAAACAGTTACGACTGAATTTGCATTTTGGCAAGCTGGCCCAACGGTAAATCCGTATGATCATAGCCGCACACCAGGCGGGTCGTCCTCGGGATCAGCGGCGGCAGTAGCGACTGGCATGGTGCCGTTGGCACTTGGTAGCCAAACCGCGGCCTCGACAATAAGGCCGGCTTCTTACTGCGGGACCGTTGGGTTTAAACCAAGCCTGGGGTTGTTACCACTTGATGGCGTCAAGGCGCTGGCACCGTCACTGGACACGGCTGGTCTCTTTACGCGCTCAATCACTGACATGATCATGGTTTTTAATGCGATTATTGCAAAAGGTGCGATAGGGCAAGCCCCGCTAAATTCCGTCTCAAAACCTCTGTCTGAACTTGTGCTGTCCAAACTCGCTGGCACTTGGGAAAAACAAGTTGAACCGGCCTGTCTTGAAACTGTTGATCTTTGTCATACGTTGGCAACGGCAAAAGGATGTACAACCGCTAAAACAATCGAGTTTAAAAACTTTGACAGGTTAACAGATGATCAGATTGCTTTGATGGCCGCTGAGGCTTCAAACAGCTTTGATTTTGAATGGCAGACCGCGCATGGCAAGTTAAGTGACCATATCAAACGATTGATATCAGATGGCCAGCAACTCACAGCCGAAAGCAGAACAAGATTTGAAGAAACACAAAAGACAATCGAACAATTTGAAAAGAATTTATTCGGTCAATCAGATATATTGATCTGCCCGTCAACACTGGATACTGCGCCAGAATTAGCAGATGGTACAGGGAGTCCACTCATGAGCAGAGCATTTACTTTGCTTGGCCTTCCCAGCTTGTCTTTGCCCTACGGGCTGGCTGATAATGGGTTGCCGTTAGGGGTGCAAGTTGTCGCACGCCGCGGCAATGACTTGTCACTCTTATTATTTGCTGAAAAATACCTCGATAAGGGCCTCTAGTTGCCAAATGTAGATTTTCTTTTCATTGATCAGCCATTCGTAGTCGCTCTTTGCGCTGTGGTGGTGAGTGGTGTGCTGAGAGGTTACAGTGGTTTTGGCGCTGCACTAATTATTATTCCGATATTCAGTAACCTCTATTCGCCTCTCACGGCACTCTCATTCCATGTTCTGGTCGAAATGCCAACGCTACTGGTTTTGCTCCCAACCGCTGTAAAGACCTATGATAAAAAATTAGTGAATTTCTCACTCCTAAGTTTGGTTTTGGCCGTTCCATTAGGCTTCTCTTTTATCAGTCTTATTGACGCTGTTTTTTTACGGTTATTCATTGGCGTTATTGTTGTTGTGTCGGTGTTTCTTATTTGGCGAGGTGTTCCGCTCAGATTTTCTAAAAATAATATTTTTTTTCAGCTTGCTTGTGGTGTGTCCGGGTTTTGTCAGGGGCTCGTCGGATTGGGCGGTCCACCAGTTGTCACTACGCTTATCAGCCGGCAGGATGACAACATAACGACCCGTGCTAATATAATAGTTGTGATGACGGTTCTGCTTATAAGTTCCTTATGCTCTCAATTATATGCAGGTGTAATTACTTGGTTTTCTGTGGCTCTGGCGTTGAAATTATTCTTGCTCTATGTGGCAAGTAATCAGATTGGAAAATGGCTGTTTTTTCGATATGCCACTGATAGTTACCGAAAGGTGACCCTTTTATGTCTGGTGATGATTGGGATGCATTCAATTTTTTCTGCCATCGATGCTCTATAAAATGAGTGATCAGTAAATTTATGAAAAGCTAGACCAGCTGACACGGCCGATGTTATTGTGTCGTATGCCACACGATCATGATGAAAACCATGCTCACCATCTGTTGCCCGCAGAGCCCGCGCTCCGTGTGAAAGCGCTTGAAACGATTTTAGTTGAAAAGGGACTTTTGGATCAGCAGGCTGTCGATGCCATCATTGATGAGTATGAGCATAAAATTGGCCCGCAAATAGGGGCAGAAATAGTGGCAAAAGCTTGGAGCGACCCTGTATTTAAGTCTGCACTTCTGAGAGACTCAGAGGCGGTGCTTCATGAGGCCGGGTTAGCCGGGCGGCAAGGCGAGCATGTCGTTGTGGTGGAAAATACAACTGACATTCACAATTTGGTGGTTTGTACACTTTGCAGCTGTTATCCATGGCCACTTTTGGGGGTGCCTCCTGCTTGGTATAAATCAGATGCATATCGAAGTCGTGCCGTCATTGAACCGCGGAAAATCTTGTCTGAATTTGGAATAGATATCCCAAAATCTCAATCTGTGAGAGTATGGGATTCCACTGCAGAAATTCGCTATCTGGTGCTGCCGATGCAGCCGGAAGAAAGTATTGGTTTGCCGGTGTCCGAATTGGCTAGGTGGGTCACACGCAACAGCATGATTGGGGCAGGTTTGCCAATGAAACCTGCGGATAATCAGGTATGAAACCACCACATGATATGGGCGGCAATCCCGCTGAACCTGTAATTCCAGACAAGCCTGATGAACCAAAATTCGACGAAGCGTGGCATCGTCGTGTTCTTGGCATCACGATAGCGGTAGGTGCAATGGGTGGCTGGAGCATTGACGCCTCTCGGTATGCGCGAGAGAGTCTGCCACGATCAGATTATAAAAAGTTTTCATATTACGAAAAATGGCTAGGGGGGCTAACTAATCTGCTCTTCCAAAGAGGGTTTATCAGCAAAAATGAAATTCAATCTGGCCATGGGGAGTCAAAATCTCCGCTAGAATGGAGAGAGAGAATTTTGAGCGCCAAGCATGTAAGTGCGTCTCTTGCAGCTGGAGCGCCAACGCGCCGTCAAGGGGCAAAACCAATTTTTTCAGTGAGTCAAAAAGTTTCTGTCAAATTGCCGTCGGATACTCTGTGTGTGCCGATTGGACACACGCGTTTGCCCCATTACATTTCTGGCAAAACCGGAGTCATTATCAAGTGCCACGGGGTTCATGTATTGCCCAATACCAACGCACATTTTTTAGGCGAGCATCCAGAGAATTTATATGCAGTTGAGTTTCAAGCACGTACTTTGTGGGAACAAAGCGCCTCATCATTGGACTCGGTGGTAGTTGATTGTTGGGAGAGTTACCTTGAACAGGCGTAGCAATTATTTAGGTGATGAAATTTATCGACCATTTGAACAGCCATGGCACGCCGAGGTCTTTGCTGTTACAGTCCATCTGAGCGAAACAAATTTATTTTCCTGGGTAGAATGGACGCAAACGTTAGGCCAACACATCAGTGCAGCAAATACGATGCGCGTCATCAACGGCACTGACGACTATTATCTGGTGTGGTTGCGTACCCTAATTGCATTACTTTCTGCAAAGGAAGTTACTGATTTAGAGACAATTGCATCTATGCAAAACCGTTGGGCGGACGCCTACAGAAATACACCCCACGGTGAGCCCGTTAATTTATAAGACTTGTGATCTCACCTCTGATGGTTGGCATATAAAATCAGCATGACGCAAATCAAAAATAAGTGCACCCCTGATTTCACAGAGCCTGAAAATCTGACTCATGAATTTTTTACAATGGGCGATGGCAGGCGCATACATGTGGCAACTGTTGGCTCAGGTGATCCACTGGTATTCGTTCATGGATGGCCGGAATTCTGGTTAACTTGGATGCCGGTTGTTAACAAATTAAAGGATGAGTTCAAATGCATCATGCCGTGCCTTTACGGGTTTGGGCTCAGTGATAAACCAGACATTTTGCGTGATGATCTGGATGCTGCATTTCATGCAAATGATATAATGCATATAGTGGAAAAAACGTGCGATAAGCCCCCAGTGCTAATTGGTCACGATATTGGTAGCTATGTCCTTCAATGTTGCGCGACGCAAGAAATGAGGAGTGGCAATGGCTCGCACCTTGCAGGTTTGATCTTCTTCAACTGCCCTACCCCTTCAGTAGGCAAAGAATGGGTCTCGCAAGGGCACATCAACAAAATCTGGTATCAGTCGTTCCACCTAACGCAGTTAGCTGTCGATTTGGTGGGCTATAATCGTGAAACGATAGAAATTTACCTCAGGCATTTTTTAAATCATTGGAGCTATTCTGAGGAAGCGTTTGAGTTATTTTTACCAAAATTACTGGAAGTTTTCAGATCAGAAGGTGCGCTTTATGGTGGCTTTTCATGGTATAAAAGCAACAATCTGTCTCGTTTGGAAACGATAGCTGGGCCAAAACGGTCGCACATTCCGAAAATAAACATGCCATCAGCAGTACTGTGGGGCAGGCATGATCCAATCTTAAAGTCAGATTGGGCATGTCACCTTCAAAGTAACTTTGAAAATGTAACCATAGAATTCGCCGAGGAATCGGGGCATTTTGTTCATTTTGAGCAGCCTGAGTTCGCGGCTGATTTTGTTCGTGATAGATTAAAAATATGGCGCCAGCGCTCTGATTAGTTCATACAAATTAGACGTGATCATTTCATAGAATATTGCTGAGTTGGGCAAACGAGACCCCAATATGACATTCCAAAAACCCGCTGGCTTAGACTTTGATATGGCGACCATTGGCGACATTTTGCAAATTGTCTTTGCTGATATCATTTTGTCGGGTGACAATGCGTTGGTGATCGGTATGGCGGCTGCCGGGCTGGCGCCGCAGCATCGTAAAAAAGCCATTGCGATCGGCATGGCGATGGCGGCAGGCATGCGCATATTTTTTGCCGTTATCGCCACATATTTGCTGGCGATAAAAGGTATTTTGCTGATTGGCGGGGTGCTGTTGAGCTGGGTATGCTGGCGCTTTTATCTTGATCTGAAAGAGTTTAATCAGGCATCAGTCGACAGCATTGATCGTGCTGCACCCGAAGATGACAATGTGTCTGGCAAAAGTTTCGGGCGGGCGATGCTGACGATTTTGGTCGCTGATGTGTCGATGTCGATTGATAACATTGTCGCGGTTGCCGCTATCGCCCGCGACAACACCGAATTGCTGATTTTTGGGCTGGCGCTGGCCATTGCCTTTATGGCGTTTTTTGCATCAATGATTATGCGTGTCATGGTGCGCTTTCGTTGGCTCTCCTATTTAGGGTTGATATTCCTGATTTATCTGGCGGTTGCGATGCTCTATGATGGTCTTGTTGAGTTAAGTTTTGGACTATCTTAGAGTCGGCGAGGAATCTCAAAATGACAATTACCTATCTCAAGAAAGCAATCAAAACACCACAAACGGGTACCGATGAAACCCGTAAAATTGTCACTGACATGCTGGCAAAAATTGAGCGTGAAGGCGAAGCCGCAGCGCTCGCTTATGGGCGAAATTTGGATGGTTATGAGGGGGCGGCTATTGTCACCGCCGAGATGATCGAACATGCCGCAACAACCGTGTCTGATCAGCTGAAAGACGATATTAAATTCGCCTATGACCGGGTGACAAAATTTGCCGAGGCGCAAAAAGCCTCGATCAGTGATTTTGAAACCGAATTATCGCCGGGGTTATGGGCCGGGCAAAAATCGATACCGATTGAAACGGCAGGCTGTTATGTGCCGGGGGGGCGCTATGCGCATGTCGCCTCGGCCATTATGTCGATTGCAACCGCGAAAGTGGCCGGGGTTGAAAATGTGATTGCCTGTTCGGCGCCAAATGGCAAAGACGGGCCGCATCCGGCAATCTTATATGCGATGAATATGTGCGGGGCGGACACGATTCTATCGCTGGGCGGTGTGCAGGGTATCGCGGCGATGGCATTTGGCCTGTTTACCGGCAAGCCTGCCCGGCTTCTGGTCGGCCCGGGCAACCGCTTTGTGGCCGAGGCGAAACGTATGCTTTATGGCCGCGTTGGTATTGATATGTTTGCCGGCCCGACCGAAATTGCGGTGATCGCTGATGCCACAGCCGACGCCGCGGTGGTTGCCGAAGACCTTGTCAGTCAAGCCGAACATGGCCCGGATTCGCCAGCCTGGTTGATCACCACATCGCGTCAATTGGCCGAAGATGTGATGGCGCAGATGGATCGGTATATCGACGCCCTGCCAGAGGTTGCAAAACATGCGGCGACGGTGGCCTGGCGCGATTATGGCGAGGTTATTTTATGCGATAGTGATGAGGAAGCGGCGACCATTTCAGACGAATATGCCGCCGAACATCTGGAGGTACATACCGCCAAAGATGAGTGGTATACAGCCCGGCTGAAAAATTATGGGTCATTATTTATCGGTGAGGAAACCACCGTGACCTATGGCGATAAATGTTCCGGCACCAACCATATCTTGCCAACCAAAGGGGCGGCGCATTACACCGGCGGGCTGTCGGTTCATAAATTTATGAAAATCGTCACCACCCAGCGCATGACGCGTGAGGCCAACCGCGAGGTCGGGCAGGCAGCGGCGCGTATTTCGCGTCTTGAGGGCATGGAAGGTCATGCACGTGCCGCCGATGTGCGTTTGCGGAAATATTTTCCAGGGGAAAACCTTGGCTAGTGTGTCGAAAAATCTGTTTTCGGTTGCGGGTAAAACTGCGCTTATCACTGGCGGTGGCAGTGGCATTGGCGGCTTTATGGCACAGTCGCTTGCCGATGAGGGTGCCAGCATTTTGCTGGTTGGCCGCCGTGAGGAGAAATTGAAAGAGGTGCTCGGCGCGCGCGATGGTAGCATCTTTGTGATTGATCTGAGCGAGGCAGGTGCGAGCCAACGGCTTTTCAAAATGGTCACTGATCGCGGGTATCAGCCAGATATTATTGTGAATGCGGCTGGCATAAACCCACGGTTGCATGCCGATGAAATTGATGAAGACATGTGGAATTATACGGTGCATCTCAATCTAAATGTGCCATTTTTGGTCGCGCAAAAATTCGTGCCGGCGATGCAGGCAAATCGGTGGGGGCGGATCATCAATATTGCATCAATGCAGTCCAGCCGGGCATTTCCGAATGGTATTTCCTATGGCGCTGCGAAGGGGGGTGTGACCCAGCTCACGCGGGCGATGGCTGAAGCCTGGTCGGCTCTTGGCGTCACCGCGAATGCCCTTGCGCCCGGTTTTTTTCCAACTGATCTGACATCTGCTTTATTTGCTGATCCGAAAACCGCGGCCGATCTGGCGTCGCGGACAGCTATGGGCAGAAATGGAGAGCTTGAGGATCTTCGGGGGCCGCTATTGTTTTTGGCCTCTGACGCCGGGGCATATATCACTGGCCAGATGATTAATGTTGACGGGGGTATGACAGCGAAATGAGAGCGCTGGTTTATACAGGAACGCAATTGTCGGAAATTCGGGATGTTCCCGCGCCGGTTTGCGATCGCCAACAGATTGTTGTTGATCTGGCATTTTGCGGCATCTGCGGGTCTGACATGCATGCCTGGCACGGCCATGATGAACGCCGGGTGCCGCCATTGGTTTTGGGGCATGAAGCTGTTGGAGTGGTGCAGGATGGGGCGTTGCAGGGCGCCCGTGTGGCGATTAACCCGTTGATGACATGCGGGTCTTGTGCCTGTTGTGTATCGGGCAATGAACATCTGTGCGCGCAGCGTGAATTGATCGGGATGCGGGTGCCCGGGGCGTTTGCTGAAAAAGTGGCTATTAAAGAACAGAATCTGACCGTGTTGCCGGATGATTTGTCGTTTGTCGAGGCGGCGTTGGCAGAACCGCTCGCCTGTTCCGTTCATGCTGTGCGTCTGGCCGTTCAGCATGCTGATGATGACCGTGCGGCGACTATCGCCATCCTTGGTGGCGGTGCCATTGGCTTGCTCGCCGGGCTGGTGTTGCTGGATTATGGCTATCAGAATATCTGGATTGCTGAGACCAACCAGCTGCGTCGCTCGATGCTGGAAAAGCTTGGCAATTTCCAGACCTATGACCCGCGGGATACTGCGGCGTGCCCGCAAAATGTGAATATGATTATTGATGCGGTGGGGTCGGGAGAGACCCGCCGTGCGGCTTCGGCACTGGTGCGGCCTGGTGGGGTGATTGTGCATATTGGGTTGCAGGATAATCTCGATGGGCTGGATAGCAGACGTATAACCCTGCAGGAAATCACCTTTAAGGGCACCTATTGTTATCGCAATGATGATTTTGCCGAGGCCCTGCGTCTGTTACATGAGGGCGCTGTCACCGGGTCTGGATGGGTCGATGTGCGGCCATTGGCAGATGGTGCGAAAGCCTTTCAGGATATCCATAACGGCACCGCGCCACCGAAAATTATTCTCGATATAACAGCATAATAACACCGCCAGATGGCGCGGTGATGCAGGGACATATGATGCAGGCTTTGGGTTACACTATCTTTTTGCGCTATTTGTTTGGTGGTATTTTTGCGCTGTTTTTAGCCAGCGTTGCGATGCCGAGCCAGCCGGCACAGGCTGATTTTATTGATGGGCGGCAATTACAACTCTATTGCGCATCGCAAAACCCGGCGGATGAGGCAATTTGTATTGTCTATATCACCGGTGCTGTCGATGCCTTTACCACGGTTGATCTGATCGCCGAAAAAACCAATGGGGCGGAGCATATTTTTTGCATGCCAGATGGGGTGCAGCCCGACCAGCTCAAAGCCATGACATTAGGCTGGCTGCAACGCGATGCCACCGATCTCGATTATACCGCGACCCTGTTGATTTGGGGTGCCATGAAAGATGCCTATAGCTGTTCCTAAAAAGCTAGAAATTATCTTTACGCCGCCGGATTTCGGCGAATACATCGGCGTCACTCGCATCGGTCATCGCCAAATGCGCGCGAATGGCCGGGTCAGATGCGCGTAAAAACGGATTGGTGGCTTTTTCCAGATCCATGCGTGTTGGCACTGTCGGCAGATTATTTTCGCGCAATGTTTCAAACGCCGCCTGACGTTCGGCAAGTGCGGTATTGTCCGGGTCAATGGTCACCGCAAAACGCGCATTGGCCAGAGTATATTCATGGCTGCAATAAACAATGGTGTCGTCAGGCAACGCCATTAGCTTTTCCAGACTGGCCCACATCATCGCCGCGTCACCTTCAAAAATACGCCCACAGCCCAGCACAAATAAGGTGTCGCCCGTGCATATCAGTTGATCATCGGCACTGTAAAAATTAATCATATCCAGCGTATGTCCCGGCGTCGTCAGAACATCAAACCGCCGTCCGGCAAATTCAAAATGATCGCCATCGCCAAGCTGCATGTCATACAGATTGCTGACAGCGCTGTCGATTTTTGGGCCAAGCACGGTGGCGTTATAGGCGGTCTTCAGATCGGCCAAACCCTCGGTATGATCGGCATGATGGTGGGTAATGAAAATATGCGTTAACCCCCATCCTGTCTCGGCAAGCGCTGCCCGTGTCGCATCTGCATCACCCGCGTCAACACAGGCTGTCAGGCCAGTTTCGTCAGAATGCAGCAATAATCCGTAATTATCACTGCCATAGGGAAATTGATGTGTCTTCAGTGTCATAATTTGTCCCTTTAACTTACCAGCTGCCGGTATTTTCCATGGAAAGCCATGGTTCTGCCGGTGCCAGCGCATCGCCTTCCTGCAATAATTCGATTGAAATATTATCTGGCGATTTGATGAACGCCATCCGGCCGTCGCGTGGTGGCCGGTTGATTGTTACCCCGGCATCGGCCAACGCCTGACAGGTGTGGTAAATATTATCGACTTTGTAGGCAAGATGACCAAAATTGCGGCCAGTGTCATACTCTTCCGGATCCCAGTTATAGGTGAGTTCCAGTTCCGGTGCATTATGCGCGCTGCTGTCCGCCTGATCTTTTGGTGCGGCCAGAAAAATCAGGGTAAAACGTCCTTCCGGGACGTCCTTGCGGCGCATCTCGACGAGGCCAAGTTTGTTACAATAAAAATCGAGTGATTGCTCAACATCACGCACCCGCACCATTGTGTGTAAATATCGCATGATTATTTATCGTCCCTGTTTGTCGCGGCACAGATTTTGGATCATCTGCAGCGGCGCGCTGTTCTGCATGTCATGCCTGATGATTGCAGTAAAGTTTTAGCCTGTCCAGCGAGATATCAAACAACGCTGGCTGTTGGCGTCACAGATCAAACCCCAATAGCGCGGCACCTTCCAACAAGTTGTTGGCACAATAATATCGCGGCGTTGTCGGCGGTCTTTCAGCGGCGATCATATCGGGGATTTGGATCACCCGCATGCCGGCGGCAAGTGCGGCTGTGGTGCCGGTTTCCGAATCTTCAAATGCGATACAACGCGCCGCCGCCACCCCCAGTTTTCTGGCGGCATCCAGATAAACATCTGGCGCCGGTTTGCCAGCGGCAACTTCGTCACCACCGGTGAGATGTGGGATATATTGCCATAAGCCGACGCGATCCAGAATGGCCCGCGCCTTGGCCCCCGATGATGATGTCGCCACCGCGCGCGGAATTTGCATTTCGGCCAAACAGGCCAAAAAATGCGATGCCCCGGGTTTCACCTCGATGCTGTCATCAAGAAGCTGGCGATAGACATCAAGCCATTCATCCTTAAAGGTCGTCGCATCGATATGGGCAGGCAGCATGCGGCGTAAAATATCAATGCCCGTTTTCGCATTGCGGCCAATCAATTGCCGGTAATCATCAAATGCAAAAGGCTGATTATGGGCATGCGCTGTTGTCACAAACGAGTCATAGGACAGTTTTTCGGTATCAAGAAGCAGCCCGTCCATATCAAAAATGACCGCATCAAAATCAGTGATATCCGTGGGGTAATCTGACATGAGGCTGACCTTTGACATAAGGTTATCGGGGCTAGGAGGCTGATCCGGGCAGGGTGGGTGTGGTGCGTTGTCGGTGCCGCGGCGCCGGAATGTTCGTGTATTTTTTAGTGTTGATGTGGCCGCGACTATGGCATGATTTTCACCGCAGGGAAATAACCCGCCAGCCGTTACCACAGACCGACAGGCATTTTTATGCTGAATCCACAAGATATTGCATATTTGGTTGTCCATTGTTCGGATACCCCGGATGATGCAGCCCTGACTGGCCGCGATATTCACCAGATGCATCTTGGCTTTGGCTGGGATGGTGTTGGCTATCACCGGGTGATTGGCCGCGATGGGGTGGTTGAACCGGGCCGTCCTGATTACTGGATCGGTGCGCATGTCAAAGGCTTTAATGATGTCAGCCTTGGCGTCTGTCTGATCGGCCGGCACAGTTTTACCGATGCACAGATGCTGGCGCTGGAAACGGTATTGCGCGATTGGCAAACAACCTATCCGACAGCGCAAATCGTCGGACATTGCAATTTTGACTATACTGAAAAAACCTGTCCAAATTTTGATGTCGCTGCCTGGTGTGAAGAACGGGGGCTGTAGCCAATGACGGCGATGCAATCGGTTGTGACGCCGCAAGCGCCAATCAGAGCCGCAGCCGATCACGCTGCCAGTCTCGATACCGAGGCATTGTTTGGCGAAACTGTCACCGTCGGACGGTGTGAAAATGGATTTTCCCATGTCGTTCTGGCAACCGATGGCTATGCAGGCTGGATGCCTTCAGACTGTCTTGGGGTGATGCCAGATGCCACCCATCAAATCATCGCGCCGCATAGTTTTGTCACCGCTGCGGCGGATGTCAAAAGTTTAGGGTTAAGCCATTTGTCATTGGGTGTCAGGCTGCATCTGCGCCAGCCTGATGATGCCGGTCACCGCGCCGCTTATGCCGAAATTGATTTTAACGGCACGTCCGGTTTTGTGCCGCATGCCCATATTATGCCGCTGGGCGCGGGCTGTGATGACTGGGTGGCGGTGGCTGAATCGCTGATCGGCAGCCCCTATCGCTGGGGTGGGCGGGCGTCAACCGGGCTCGATTGTTCGGCGCTTGTACAGCTCGCATTGGCGGTCGCTGGCAAGCCTGTGCCGCGCGATTCCGGGCCACAGCATGATATTGGCACAGCATTGCAGCGGATCGATGATCTGCAACGTGGTGATCTGGTGTTTTGGGCCGGACATGTCGGTATTATGCAGGATGGTGACAGGCTGCTGCATGCGAATGCGCATCATATGGCGGTGGCCAGCGAGCCGCTTGGTGTTGCCAGCCGCCGCATTGCCGCTATTGCCGGGCCAATCACCGCTTTGCGTCGCCCGTAACCTGCCTGCGGGTCAGCCGAGCGGCGCTAATTCGGGATCCGTGTTCGAATAAACCAGAGCAGGATCAAAGAGGGGATAACCATCAGCGCGGTGAGGATAAAAAACACCCCCCAGTCACCATGCAACCAGTCAACCAGAGCGCCGGATGATGACGCCAATGTGGTGCGCCCCATCGTCCCGATTGACGCCAGTAGCGCATATTGTGTCGCCGTATAGGTGCGATCAACCAACAGCGAAATAAAGGTGACAAACGCAACAGTGGCAAAAGCTGCGGCAATATCATCAAGCAGCACGGCAAGCGCGAACACCCATTCAGATTTGCCTGTCCAGGCCAGAATACTGAACATGATATTTGTCGCGGCCATGGCGATGCCGGCAAAAAGCAGCGCTTTGAAGGTGCCTGAACGGATCGCAAGAAACCCGCCCAAAATGGTAAAAGCGACCGTGGTGATCCATCCAAGCCCCTTTGAATAGAGCGCAATATCAGATTTGGAAAAGCCAATTTCCTTGTAAAAAATCAGCGACATTTTGCCCATGAATGCCTCGCCGACTTTGAACAGAAAGATGAAGCCAAGCAAGGCCAGCGCCACGCTGATACCGTTCTTGCGAAAAAAACTACCGAGCGGCCCCCAGACGGTATTCGCCAGAAACCCGCCAATAACGGCCATATGGCTGCTGCCAAAACGTGCCGCCAGACCTGCGGCGGCTTTTTGTTGTGCGGCGATGCGGCTGCTGGCACTCGCCTCGGGAATCAACAGCAGGCCGATATTGGCAAGACAGATTAATCCACACAGCATCAAAAATGTCAGCTGCCAGTAATTGATATGGCCAGCCTTTTCCAGCCAGTCAGCCACAAACAACATCAGCATACCGCCGATTTTATAACCGCTCCACCATCCCACCACGGCGATGGCTGCGCCGGCTGCCATGGCTGATTTTTCGGTGTCGCCAACCTGTTCAATCCGCAAGGCGTCAATCGTTATGTCCTGCGAGGCGGATGCTGTGGCAATCACCAAACCCAGCCCCATCACCACCCATATATCAGTTGATGGATAAAGTGTGCTCCAGCCAATCAGTGCCAGCAGAATGCATGTCTGGAAACAAATGATCCAGGATTTCCGATGACCAACGCGGTCAGCCAAAATAGGTATGCGGATATGGTCGATCAGTGGCGCCCATAAAAAATTGATCGCATAGACACCAAAAATAAGCCCGGCCCAGCCGACAGCAGAGCGGCTCAACCCATCTTCCTTTAGCCATAATGAGAGGGCCGATCCGATCAATACCCAAGGAAAGCCGCTCATCGCACCAAGCAGTAAAATACGCCACATGCGGCGGTCAATATAAGCGGAGAATGCGTTCATCTTCAGGCCTTTGCTGGATTATGCAGCATTATAATATGTGGACGCACCGACAGGCGGGTGGCGTTGTTTGCTATGCTAGCCTAGAGTAACATTGATATGAACATATATTCGACAGATCCCGGCCGATTGGCTGAATTCTGTGTAAGGGGTAAAAATGGCAGTCGATGATTGGGTTGTTACCGCAGATCATGGCGGGGGGTATGCGTTGCGTGCCGGGGCGATGCTGCTGCCAGCCATTATCGGTCTCAGCGGCTTTATTCGGGCGGCTGATAAGCGCGAAGGTGACGGGGCGACGCCGTGTGGGCGCTGGCCAGTGCGCGCGGTATATTACCGGCAAGATCGGGTGAGCTGTCCGCCGACCAAAATGGCCTGTTATCAGATCACCGCAGATTGTGGCTGGTGTGACGATCCGGACAGTTCTGCATATAACCGCCATATCACCCGTCCGTTTGATTTTCGCCATGAACAGATGTGGCGCGATGATGCGGCCTATGACTATGTTGTTGAGCTTGGCTATAATGATGATCCGGTGATGCCCGGTCATGGCAGCGCGATTTTTCTGCATTGCATCGCTGCGGGTCAAATCAGCACGGCTGGCTGTGTCGCCATAGATCGCGATGATCTGGCCAGGCTGATCGGGTTGGCGGCGGCCAATCAGCATCTCAGCATCCCGGAAACTTTACTGGCCGGTTAAGAGCGCGCCAGTTTGGCGTCGATTTCGGCGCGGCGGCGGCGCAGCTTGGCGTTGGTCGGCACCATATTGGCCATCATGCCATCAACCACAAACCCCATCTTGACCATGATCATATTCGATATCAGGTTGAGACAGATTTTTTGCGCTGTGCCAGCTTGTAGCCGGGTCGATCCGGCAATGATCTCGGCGCCTGTGGCCAGTAAAACCGGATAGCTGACACTTTCCAGCAGCGCCGTATCGGGATTATTCGCAACACCAATGGTGACCGCCCCAGCCTGTCCGGCGGCAACCAGCGCCGCTGTTGTAAAGACCGTGCTGCCACTGGCGGCAAGGCCGATCACAACATCATTCTGTGCAACACCCATATCGGCGATATGTGTGCAGGCGGTTTCGGCACTATCTTCGGCATTTTCGACAGCGCGCAGCAACGCCGCTTCGCCGCCAGCAATGACAAAGCCGATCCGATGGTGCGGCCAGTTAAAAGTTGGCGGTAATTCTGCCCCATCCTGCACCCCGATGCGGGCCGAGGTGCCTGCCCCGACATAGATTAATCTGCCATTGTCTGATGTGCTGAGACGCTGATAAGCCGCATCTGCAGCCGCATCGATGGCTGGCAATGCTGCCTCGAGCGCGGTTATCGCATGCGCCTGATTGGCCAGCATGGCCGCCAGTGCCTGTGACGCCGACATGCGGTCAATATAAAGATCAGCCGGTGGCATATCCTCGGTTGTTGCGGCGACTGTATCTTTGGGGTTTTTCCCGCTATTTCCATTTGTGTTTCTGGGCGTCATGCGGTCACTATAAAAGCGCGGATGACGAAAGAGAAGATGAAGATGACCGAATTATCAATAATTGGCCTGATGTCGGGAACAAGTGCCGACGGTATTGACGCGGCCATATTGTTGACAGATGGGCGGACAATGACCCGCACCGGCTGTTCCGGCCATTTTGACTACCGGCCGGAAACGCGGCAGGCAATCCGCGCCTGTTGTGCTGATCCGGCGGTGTTTTTGGCTGATTTGGCTGCCCGCGCCAGCCTTGATAGAGCGATTGCCGTCGATCATGCTGCGGCTGTGCAGGCGCTATGCGCAGATTTTGACGGCAGCATAGATTTGATTGGTTTTCACGGTCAAACGGTCTATCACAACGCCAGTTCCGATATGCAGCATCCGCTTGGCCGCCAGACCATTCAGCTTGGTGATGCCCAGTATCTGGCCGCTGTCAGTGCGATTGATGTGGTGCATAATGTGCGGCGGGCGGATATGGATCAGGGCGGCGAGGGGGCACCATTGGCGCCGGTCTATCATGCGGCTGTTATTGATGCCATGCACAATCTGCGGCCGGCTGTTCTGGTCAATATTGGCGGGGTGGCGAATCTGACCTGTGTATCGGCGGCAGATGGCACCGGACTGATTGGCTTTGATACCGGGCCGGGCAATGCGCTGCTGGATGATTTTATGATGTCTCGGTTTGCCGTTGATTGTGATCGTGACGGTGGGCTGGCAGCAACCGGCAGCGCCGATCAGACGATTTTGGCGCGCTGGATGCAGCATCCATATTTTCAGCAGACATGGCCAAAATCGCTGGATCGTCAGGATTTTGCCGGCCTTTTGACGACAGCTGAGTTTCGCAGACTGGCCGCCGCCGACGCCGCCGACGCCGCCGCGACGCTGACCTGTTTCACCGCACAGACGATTGCGCATGCCATCGGCAAGCTGCCAGTGACGCCGCGATCGGTTTTCGTCGCTGGCGGCGGGCGGCGCAATGGCACGATGATGCAATATCTGGCCGCGATTCTGCCGATGCCAGTGATCACAGATCCGGGCGATGGATTCGATGCTGATATGTTGGAAGCCGAATTAATGGCGTTTCTGGCGGCGCGGTGCCATTACCGCTTGCCGACGTCTTTTCCCGGCACCACCGGTTGCCGCCAGCCTGTCAGTGGTGGGCAAATCGCCCGTGCTAGATAAGCGCGTCTGACCCCGGCACGTAAAACGGCCGATAGGGCGGTGGCGGTGGCAGCATGCCCCGCACATCGGCAAAGGGAAACCGGCTGTCGATACGGTAGGCCTCGGCATAATGTCCGTGCGGCGCGTTGCATTGCGCCGCCCGAAACCGGTTGAGGATGGCGGCAGCGGTGGCAAACCGGTCAGGCTGTTGACTGGCATGCGCCATGATGGCGGCCTGTTTGGCATCAAAATAACCGGTGATATCGACATAATAATCGGGGGCAAAACCAACCCCCATTAGCGTATCGCAAAACAGCACCGGGCAGATAAAGCCAGCCGCGTCACTGACGAATTTCGACAAGGCCCGGTGATCGGGATGATAATCTTCTGGCGCATGGGTGAGGATCAAATCCGGCTGTGTGTTGCGGATTGTGTCGGTGATGATGCTGGCGGCGTCGGCCGCTGACGAAAGCCGCCCATCGGGGAGCGCCAGCAGCTGCACATCGCCAAGATCAGCCAGTCCGGCGCGGGCCTCGTCAGCCCGCTGTGCGGCAAGCGCCGGCCCCGGTTCCGCGCCGCCAGCGGCACCATCGGTGGCAACCACAAGATGCAGCCTGTCGCCGCGTGCCGCAGCGCCAGCCAAAAACCCATACATGAAAATTTCCAAATCATCGGGATGCGCGCCAATCGCCATAATATGCATGTCAGAGTCACCTTATGCAAGCTGTGAAAGAGTTTTGATTTCACTTTGAATCTGGGTTTAACTGATTGCCATGATAACAAGAGGTGGGCGCGTGACAAATAACAATATTGCCGAGAGTTTGTGCGGCAATTTTTCCGGCAATTTTTATGGCTATATTGAGGGATATTACGGCCAGCTATTGAGCTGGTCGGCGCGGCATGAATTGCTGGCTGTGATGGCAGAGCTTGGCATGAACAGCTATTTCTATGCGCCAAAAGATGATGCGGCACACCGGTTTGATTGGCGGCAAAGCTATGATGCGGACTGGCGGCGCGGCTTTGCCGATTTTACCGCTGCGGCAGCCCGAAACGGCATTCAAATCATCGCCGGTATCGCGCCCGGGCTTGATTTCAACTTTGCCAGCCTTGATCAGCCCCGGGCTGGTGATTTTGCCTGTCTTGTCGATAAAGCCAGACAGCTGTCAGCCGATGGTGCCAGCCATGTCAGCCTGCTGATGGATGATATCGCCGCCGATTTTACCGGCCGCGCGGGATCGTTCCAAAGCGAGGGCACAGCGCATGCCACGCTTGCCAATCAGCTCGCAGACGCAATTGACTGGCCACTGATCATGGTGCCGCGCATTTATGCCGACAGCCTGATCAGCGAGGATGACCCGCAATCACTGCCCTATCTGGCAGATTTAACAGCCGCGCTGGCACCGCATATGCCGATTGTCTATTGTGGTAATGATATTGTCGCACAACAAACGGGCGCCGATATGTCCGGATATATTGCCGAAAACCGGCTGATCATCTGGGATAATTTCTATGCCAATGACTATTGCCCGCGCCGCTTGTTTGTCGGGCCGTGGCGGCGACCGTCCGGCGGTCCAAATGTCATGTTGAATCCGACAGGCCTTGTTGAAACAGATAAATTGCTGCTGCAATTGATGCCAATCGGCGATGATGCAGAAAGCTGGCGTGATTTTCTGGCGCGATATGTGCCAGAGGAGTTTTTCCCGGTGGCGTGTTATTTTGATGCGCCATACGGGTTTGCCGCAAAATTCGCCACGCCGCCAACACATCTGGCGATTGATGCGGTTGATCATTTGTTGTGGCGCTGGAAATCACCATTACAGCGTGAATGGTATCCGGCTCTGATGGGGCTGAAACAGGATTTGCTGATGGCTGACGGGCAGATGGCTAACGCGCGCATCGCCAAAACCCAATCGGCACCGCTTGCGGCGCTGTTGGGGAAACCGCCGCGCTGATGCGGCGTGCGGTGGCGGAAATGCTAGACGCGCAGCGTCTTTAACCGGCCCGGCAATTGTGCGATCACATCGCGTCCGGCATTGGCAAAGGCAAAGCGCAGCATGGCTTCCTGACCATTCCCAAAAAAGGCCCCGGGAATGACCAGCACGCCGGCCTTGCGTGCCATGCTTTGCGCGACCTCAACGGAATCTGCGCCGACAAAAGGATGGCGGACAAAACCAAAATACGCACCACAGCTTCGCAAATCCCAGCCGTCAAGCTGTGCAAGAGCCTGTTGAAAGACAGTCACCCGCGCCGCAATACGTTGGCGATTTTGCTGCCGCCAGTCGGCCAGCTTGCCGATCATCGGGGCCAGCGCATGCTGCACCGTACGCGGCGCGCAAATTTGAATATTGTCGATAATTTTGGCCAGTTGAAACACCATTTCCGGGCCAGCGGTAATGGCACCCAAACGGTGCCCGGGTAAACAATAGGATTTGGAAAAGCTGTAGAGCTGGATCAGCGTATCCTGCCATTTGTCCTGGGCAAACAGGGGGTGTGGCAGATCCTGATCAAGTGGCAAAAAGTCACGATAGGTCTCATCGAGAATAAGCCAGATTCCACGCGACTGACATAATTTGAAAATTTCCAACAGCAAATTTTCCGGGTAAATGCTGCCTGTCGGGTTGTTTGGACTGACAAGGGCAACGGCCCGGGTCTTGTCATTGATGGCGGCTGCAATATGATCGCAATCGGGTAACAGCCCGTGATCGGCATCGCAATCGACATAATCAATGCCGATGCCCAGCATGCCAAGTGCCGATTCATGGTTGAAATAACATGGCCGCATCATCAACACCCGGTCACCCTGACCAGCCACGGCCAGCGCCGACGCCACAAATGCCTGATTGCAACCAGAAGTAATCTGTATATTTTCGGCAGCGATATCCGCCTGATAGAGTTCACACAGATGCGCGGCATAGGCGTTGCGCAATGTCGTATCGCCTTCTACCGGGCCATAGCGCGCCAGCTCCGGATCGGCGGCTGCCTGACCGAGCGCGGCCAGCATATCGTCATGCGCGGCATAGCCCGGCACCGCCTGGCTCATATCGATTAATGGGCCTTGACTGTCATCGTAAGATGACTTCCAATTCAGCACGACCGAGACCGGTGGGGCATTCAGTTTTGTAACGGCGGTATTGAACATGGGCGGCGCCTGTGGCTTATATTATGGATAAAACTTATGTGTTTTCTAGCATCAGTTGTGGCCATGGCAAAAGATAATCTGTTGGTCTGTCGATCATCTGCGGCAGATCATTCCCACACAAGCCGGGGTGAGAGGGCATAAAAATGAGTCGCTATCATATTGTTGGACGGGCCGGTGCCGGATCTTTGATTGCCGAGTTTCTGTTTCGCGAAGCCGGGGTCGATTATGATATTTCATTTCCCGACCCGGCAGAGGTAAAAAGCCCGGATTTTTATGCCAGCAACCCACTGGGGCGCATTCCGGTATTGCTTTGTCCGGATGGCCGGAAGATTTTTGAAACCCTGGCGATTATCAATCATATCACCACGCATTTTACGCAGTTGGCACCGCCCGTTGGTAGTCCGGCTTATGACCGCTACAGCCAGTTTATGGCGTTAATGGCGACATCAATCTATCCCGCTTATCACCGCCAGCACCATAGCTATTATTATGCTGATGAGTCGGCTTTTGAGAGCTTGCGTGGCAAAGCTGTTGCCGAACAAGCGCTGCTATATGATTATATTGAGGCCGAATTGGCGCCGTATATCTGCGGGGCTGATTTAACCGCCGCTGATTTCTATCTCTATATGCTCAGCCGCTGGGATTTGAATAAAACGGCGATGCGTGCGAACCGGCCGAAGCTGAATGCGTTGCTGGATGAATTGCGCGCCCGTCCGTCGGTCATCGAAACTCTGGCAGCACAGCCACGCCGTAAACAACCCGGCTGAAGGCTAGCCGGATGGCGGCCAGATTGTCGGAAACCAATCGTCGCGCAGCATTTGCCCGGCGCTCATATTATGCCCGGGAAACGGCGGTGAGGTTGGCCCCGGCCGTTCAATATAGCGTGCATCATCACCGACATAGCGCAATGACAGCGCGCGCCGCCGTGTTGTCGCCAAATTGCCGCGCGCGCCATGCACCGTGCGGTAATGAAACGCCACAGCATCACCGGGCTGCATCGGCCATGCCAGTATTTTATAATCGCCCGGATGCGCGTCCGGGTCGGGAACCGGCAGGAACGCATCATTGTCAGCGTAAAAATCATCTTCTGCCAGCCATCTGACCGGCAGCACCAATTTATCCCAAAGATGCGATCCGGCAATTAACCGCAAGGTGGCATCATCAACCGGATCGACCGGAATCCAAAAGCTGATGGTTTGTCTGCCATCGACAAAATAATAGGGCGCATCCTGATGCCAGGGTGTTGGTTTGCTGGTGCCGGGTTCTTTCACCAGAACATGGTCATGGAAAATTTTTACCGTGTCTGATTGCATCAGCTGGGCAGCGGCAGCGGCGGCCGGTGAATGGCGTAATATTTCACCAAGCCGGTCAAAACGCTGCCAGTTGCAATAGTCATCGAAAAACCGGCCGGTATCCCCGGGCGCCAGATTTTCCGCCGCATACGGGCCGGGGTTTTGCATATTTTCGTCAATAGCCGCCCGGATCTGCGCCACCCAATCGGTAAAAAGGCCGGGTAAAAATACCGCGCCATCTGCCGCAAAATCATCAATCTGTTGTTGGCTGATGTTGACTGGCATGGCAGCAGACATATGACGTGATCCTATATCTGCGCCATCAGCTGGCGAATGATTTTGCTGACCGCGGCCGGCTGTTCGGCGCAAGGAATATGACCGGCATTGGCAATCACCTCAAAGCCGGCGCCGGGGATGAGATCGGCGGTTGCCTTGACCAGCGCCGGCGGGGTGGCGCCATCCTGCTCACCAACAACACATATTGTTGGCACCGCAATCTGGCCGGCCTGATCGCGGAAATCAGCATCGCGGATTGCCGCGCCGGTGCCCAGATAGCCACCCTCGGGCGTGCGTGTGAACATGTGGCTATAGCCAGCCAGTTCGTTTGTGCGCTGCTGATGAAATGCCGGGCTGAACCAACGCTGCATATTCGCCTCAACAAGCGCGTCAAGGCCGCCCTCTTTGACAATGGCCATGCGATCATTCCACATTTGTGCATCGCCAATTTTAGCGCCGGTATCGCATAGAATCAGACCATTCACCAAATCAGGCCGTTTGTGATACAGCCCCTGTGCAATCAGCCCGCCGACTGACAGGCCGCAGATTGTCGCGCTGGTAATGCCCAGATGATCAATCAATCCGGCAAGATCACTGACATGGTCGTCAATCACATAGGGTGGGGTGCCAAGGCTGGACAAGCCGTGGCCGCGCTTGTCATACAGCACTATTGCGTAATCCGCCGACAGATCGGCAACGCAATCATCCCAAATCCGAAAATCGGTAGCCAGCGAATTTGAAAACACGATCACCGGCTTGCCGCTGTCCAAATTGACCGTTTTATAATGCAGGGTGATTCCGTTGATATCTACAAAATGCATAAATTGTCCTATCTGCGTCCTAATTTGCGTCCTATTTGCGATTGGCGATGGGGTGGTAGCGCCCCTAAATATGCGCCATTAAAACATTTAAATCAGCGCCTCTTCAACAGCTTTGATCTGCAGCGCCAGATATTTTGAGTTAATCCGGCATTGCGCAAAGCTGCCGGCAATCATCCACAAGCCGGGCTGGCCGGTTGGTCGATACATGTTGCGCAGTTCCAGCCCGTCACCAAACCCCCAGATTGGGCCGACACGGTCTGCCACATCCTGTCCAAATAGCTTGGCAACTAAAAATTCCTGCTTTTTATATCCGGTTGCCAGAACCACCAGATCAGCCGGTATATGCGCGCCGGTTTTCAGCGATACCCCAGCGGCGGTGAAAGCATCGATATCGGCATTCTGGATCAGTTTAATGTGTCCATCGGCGATTAAATCGGAGGCGCCGACATTAAAATAATAACCGCCACCACGGGTCAGATATTTGAACTGCCAGCCGGTGTCATCTTCACCAAAATCGAGCTGAAACCCAACCGAGGCTAATTTACCCAGAAGCGTTTTATCGGCGGTTTGGGATTGTCTGGTAAAATGCTGATGCGCCTTTTTCACCAGCGGCAGTGGCATTGATGTGGTGATGAAATCACACTCATCGATTGTCCGGCCTTCGTCATACAGGCGGTAGGGAAATTGCGCACTGGGTTCAATATTGACCACCAAGCTGGGGCTGCGCTGTACCATTGTGACGCTGGCACCGCTGGCATAGAGATCCTGTGAAATGTCATGGCCGCTATTGCCGCACCCGATAACAATCGCGTTTTTGCCGGCCCAATCATCACCATCGCCATAGTCGCTTGAATGCAGGACGGTGCCGGCAAAGCGATCAATCGTTGGAATTTCCGGCCGGTTCGCAATACCGCTTACGCCGGTGGCAAGGATAACATGCCGCGGTGCCATTTTGCGGATGCTGCCATCTTTACCGGTTAGTGTGATATCCCATAATTGGTTGGCTTCATCATAGCTGCCGCTGGTCATTTCGGTGTCTGTCCAGACATTCAGCTCCATCGCCGCGGCATAGGATTCAAACCACAAAGCCAGCATGTCCTTTGGAATATAGGTCGGCCATGTTGGCGGGAACGGCATATAGGGCAAATGATTGACGTGAAGCTGATTATGCAGGGTCAGCGCGTGATAGCGGTTGCGCCAGTTATCGCCAATGCGGTTGTTTTTATCGACAATCAAATTGTCGATTCCCAATTGTGTCAGCCGTGCCGCAATGGACAGCCCGGCCTGGCCACCACCAACCACCAGAACAGCCGGATCGCGGTCTTCATATTTTTGCGCCGCGAGGCGTTTGTCCAACCAGTTTGGCCCGCGAAAATCACGTGAATATGAACTGCCTGTTGGCCGGTTGCGGTCAAGCTTTTCTTCATGCCCTTTTAATTGATCAATGGCAGTGAACAATGTCCATGCAGCCCATTGCCGGTCGCTATTGCCGGTTGCGGCGGGTTCGGTTGTCGGGCACAGCCGCACAATGCCGCGACCAATGGCGGCTTTGGTTTCAAATCTGAAAAAGGCCTCGATCGCATCAGTGCCAGCGCGGTTGACCCATTGTGGCGGGCTGGCGGTATCGTCCAATGCCAGATCAGACAGACCAACCCGCGCGGCGTTGTCGCGTAACGCAGCGACAATAGCATCGCTGCCGACCATTGTGTCTAGCTGCCAGGTCACCCCCAGCGCATCACGCCAATAGCTATCTGCGAGAAATAAATGCGCCGCAGCGGCAAGTGATTGTGGCGCGGCTGTCAGGCTGTGGTTAAATGCGTTGATCCATTCGGATGCCAGCGCATGGCATTGTTGTGGATTGGGGAGCATGCAAAACCTCGATACAAATAAAGCAACAGATTCAGTCTCGAATGACGCTGCGGCAGACAGTGCGCACGCTGCATCACAATATCCTAACGACGCGAAAGATGCTGGCAACCCACATCAAAAAAATTATTAGAAAAATTGTATGTGGACAAACAGAACACTTGACCACATCGTTTTCCTCACGTTCAATTATGTCTTGTCGAATAGCAAAAGGTGGCAATGCCGCAAAAATAAGACCAAAATGGGAGGAACAGATGAAGACAACAAAATTAGCGCGGGCCGTAGGTCTTGCCGCAATATCAGCTTTGACTTTGGGTGCCGGCGTCGCGCAGGCAAAAGAAAGCATCACCATCGCGGTGCCCAGCTTTTTGACTGGTGGCGCTGCCGGGCCGTTTGGTATTCCAGCGATGAATGGTGCCAAGATGGTCACCGATGCGATTAACAAAGGTACTTTGCCAGCGCCGTATAACACGGCAGGCTTCGGTGGGGCGATGGCGTCACTGATCGAACTTGACGAAGGTGGCGGCGCCACTAAGCAGGTTGCCGAATATCGCAATCTTGTGGAAAAGCGGAATGTGGATGCGGTTGTTGGCTACATATCTTCCGGCAACTGTCAGGCGCTTGCGCCGATCGCTGAAGAGCTGAAACAATTCACCATTTTTGCAACATGCGGCACACCACGTATTTTTGAGGAGTCTTCAAGAAAATATGTGTTCAGAACGATGGCGCATGCCACCGCTGATAATGTTGCCGCGGCAATGTATGTGAAAGAGATGTTCCCGAACACAAAGGGATATACTGGGATCAACCAGAATTACGCGTGGGGCCAGGATTCGTGGCGTGACTTTGATCTGACCATGCAAAATCTAATGCCGGATACTGTTGCATCTGACAAAACCCAGTTCCCGAAGATTTTTGCCGGTCAGTACGGATCTGAAATTTCTGCGATGTCACTCGACAAAGCCGATCTGGTGCATTCCAGCTTTTGGGGTGGTGATTTAGAGGCTTTCATCTTCCAGGGTGCCGCACGTGGCCTGTTCAAGAAAAAAACCGGTGTGCTAACAGTGGGCGGTACCGCCGCCTATCGTTTGGGCAAAAAACTGCCGGACGGTCTGGTGCTTGGGGCGCGTGGCCCTTACGGGATTTTGGTCAAGGATCGCGACAGCGCGCTTAACCAGTGGTTTGTGAACACCTACAAGAACCTCTATGGCACCTTCCCATCAGGCCCTGCCTATCAGTATGGTCAGGCCATACTTGCGGCGAAGATTGCCTATGACAAGGCAGGCAGCGATGCCACTGATGAACAGCTCGCAGACGCGCTGCGCGGTGCCAGCTTTGAGTCATTCTCAACAACTGTTGACATGGCCCTTGGCGGCGGTCATCAGGCGATCACTGAAAATGGCTATGGCATCACCAAGTATGATGCTGAAAATGGCGAAAATATCGTGACCGAGGTCAAATTCTATCCAGCAACCTGTGTGATGCCACCAGAAGGTGTGAACAGTGTTGAGTGGATCGAAGGCGGCATGCAGGGCGCCAAGTGCTAAATCACACAAATTGCGCTAGCGGCCAGTAATGTTCGCTAGCGCGGTTTCTAATGCATTTATTTTCCAATTTTTGGTGAGGCAACAGCCATGGAAACTTTCCTGACTATTTTGTTGGACGGGCTGCAGTTTTCCTCCTACTTGTTCATCGTGTCCGCGGGCCTGACGATCATTTTTGGGGTGATGAAAATTCTCAATGTGTGTCATGGCAGTTTTTATGCCTGGGGCGCATATACGGCGGCTTTTTTCATTGGCAAATTTTCCGATATGGGCATGCCCGATGCGGTTGGATTTTTAATTATTGTCGCGGCGGCCATCGCGGTGGGCGTGGTACTTGGTTTTATTATTGAACAAGGCATTTTGAAATATATGTATCAGCGTGATGAGGTGCTGATTGTTCTGGCGACATTTGGACTGTTTTTGGTGCTGGAGGATATTATTCTGATCGCCTTTGGCACCGACCCGTATTTTGCCTATCAGCCGATGGCCTTGCTTGACTCGGTCGAAATGGGCGGCATCATCCGTGATGTTTATGGCTTGTCGCTGATCGGTGTGGCAACGATGGTCGCTGTCGGATGCTGGTTCCTGTTGAATAAGACAAAATGGGGAGTGATCCTGAAGGCGGTTATTTTTGACCGCGAGATGGGTATTTCGATGGGCATCAATGTGCCGTTTGTCTACACCTTGACCTTTATTGGCGGCGCTATTCTTGGCGGTCTGGGCGGTGCCTATATCGCCCCGACAATTTCGGTGGCGCCTGGCCTTGGTACCGAAGTGATTGTTCTGTCCTTTGCGGTTGTGGTCGTTGGTGGCATGGGATCAATCGCCGGGGCGGCAATTGGCTCGTTGATTATTGGTATTTTGCGGGCTTTGGCGGTGCATGAATTGCCGCAGGTCGAGTTATTTGTCGTGTTTGCCGTGATGGCTATTGTTCTGGTGTTCCGCCCAGAAGGGTTGTTCGCGCCAGCCAAGCCAAGAAAGATTTAGCATGCTCAGAGACACCACATCAAAAGTCGTTTTGTTTGGCGGCATTGCCATCATCCTGCTCGGTGCGATGATGCCAAACTGGATTGTGAACCAGTTAATGTTTGGCTTTTCACGTGCGCTTGCCATTTTGGGTTTGCTGGTGCTGTGGCGCACCGGACTAGTGTCATTTGGCCACGCGTTTTATTTCGGGCTTGGTGCCTACACTGTTGCGATTGTTGATATTCAGCTTGGCGTCACCGATGTGTTTATCAGGCTTTTGGGCGGTGCCATTATCGCTGGCTTTGCCGGTTTTGTAATCGGCTTTATCATGCGCAATTATCGCGACATATTTTTTGCCATGTTAAATACCGCTATTTCGATGGTGCTCTACGGAATTATTGTGAAAACCGAATCGCTCGGATCGACCGATGGGTTTGCGATTTCGCTGCCGACCATTTTTGGCATTGCACCCGAGACCAAATACCCGCTTTTCGTGATCATTACGATGATTGCAATGATCAGCGCACTGGCGGTTAATTTCTATCTGAAAACCACTGTTGGCCGGTTAACAACACCTATTCGTGATAACGAGATCCGGGTTGAGTATCTTGGCTTTTCGGTGGCGCATGCGATCCATCTTAAATACACAATTTCGGCGGTTCTGGCCGGTGGCGCCGGTGCTTTAATGGCGATGTCGCTGGGGCAGGTTGACCCGGATTCGATGATCAATTGGACGGTGTCTGGCGAGCTGGTGTTTATCACCATCCTGTCTGGGCCGGGTAACGTGATCGCGCCATTTATTGGGTCGCTGGTTTTTGAAGTGTTGCGGACTTATGCGTTTGAGCTGGCGCCGCAAGCCTGGCAATTGATTGTTGGTGCCACATTCCTGACAATAATTTTCTTTCTGCCAGGTGGGATCTGGAGCTTGATTGCGAAGCTTGGAAGGAAAAATTCATGACGCGTGCGGCTCCGATTTTAGAAATCCGTGACCTGTTGAAAACCTTTGGCGCGGTGGTGGCAGCGAAAGATATTAATATCGACATTTCGCGCGGCGAGATTGTTGGCATCATCGGTGCGAACGGCGCTGGCAAGACCTGTTTTGTCAATATGGTCACCGGCTATCTGTCGCCAACATCTGGCAGCATTACATTTGAGGGCGTCGAGCTGGTTGGCAAGGGGCCGCGTGAAGTCACGCATGCTGGTATTTCGCGCTCCTTTCAGGTGTCACAGGTGTTCCATTCAATGACCGTGGCGGAAAATCTGCGGATTGCACTGGCCATTGCCGAAAACCGCGGGGTGAATGCGCTGCGGATCATGGAAAGTGACGCGCTCGAAGCCAAATGCAACGATGTGCTGAAGCGCTACAAGCTGGAAGATTACCGCGATATGACGGTGAGTGTTCTGTCACAAGGCATCCGCAAGCTGCTTGATATTGCCATGGCGGTGGTCAGCGAACCCAGAATATTGCTGCTGGATGAACCAACAAGCGGCATCAGTGTCGAAGAAAAATTTGACTTTATGGATGTGGTGATGGGGGCGTTGAGAGAAGACAATGTGACGGTTCTGTTTGTCGAGCATGATATGGAAATTGTTGAGCGCTATGTCAGCCGGGTGCTGGCATTCTATCAGGGTGAAATTATTGCTGACATGTCGCCGGACAAAGCGCTTGCCGATGATAAGGTGCAGGAATTTGTCATTGGTAAACGGCATTAAAATTGAACGGATGGGACAGTAAGAGCTATGTTGATTGTTGATGCACTTGATGTCGATATAAATGGCACGCCGATTCTGCGCGATATTGGGCTTGAAATTCAAACTGGCGAGATTGTCGGGCTGATTGGCCGCAATGGTGCCGGCAAGACAACTTTTCTGCGTTCGGTGATGGGGCTGTTACCGATCAATGCCGGAACAATTGATTTTGATGATCAGCCGCTGCAAAGCCTGCCGGGCCATCGGCGGGCGCATTTGCGGATTGGTTACCTGCCCGAAGACCGCCGTCTCGTGCCGGAAATGACAGCCGAAGAGAATATTCTAGTGCCAGTCTGGTCAACCAATATCCGTGGCTATG